>Ga0209952_1000264_pt1 | contig 134467 bp, 112 predicted proteins | sample ThiBiot_750_biof_2_FD_183951 | JGI IMG/M metagenome (GOLD analysis project Ga0209952, IMG submission 183951) | Wastewater bioreactor microbial communities from Cape Town, South Africa - Thiocy_cont_750_biof (SPAdes) | ecosystem: Engineered > Bioreactor > Thiocyanate-remediating >...
GGCTCAATCCGCCGCCACTCCACATCGCTCAGCCAATAAACCTGCTTCGCCATCCAAGCCCCCAGATCATGGAAAGCTTGAATCACATAGCCCCGCTCGTGGGAATCCTTATTGAGTACGGACCCTAGTGGTCCGATTCTAACATTTGCATCCCGTTGCGGCAGGGAGTTCCTGCAAATGTTAGAATCAAAGGACCACTAGCAACTATCAGGTTTCTAGTGGAGTTTTGAATGTGACATTCGCCTGACAAGTTCGCTGCAAAGTGAGTAGCGAATGTCAAATTCACTCCACTAGCGACCCGCCTGCTCGCGTTGCAGGATGACGAAATGATCGAGCTCCGCCGATAATGCGTCCTGCCAGGCTGGCGTGGTCACTCCGAACCGGTCTTTCAAGCGCGACAGATCGAGCCTCGAATTGCCAGGCCGCCTGGCCTTTGTCGGGAAATCCGCAGTTGCAATCGGGGTGATCGTCTTGACTGCGAGCTTCACGCCGCGCGACTTCAACCCCGCGACAATAGCGCTTGCAAAGCCGTGCCAACTGGTCTCGCCGGCGCAGGCGAGATTAACGATACCGCTGCTGCGCGCGAACGACTGCTCGAGATTCGTCGCGTTCGGCAACACGATGGCAGCAACGGCGTCGGCTATTGCGCTTGCGGTGGTCGGCGCGCCCACCTGGTCGGCGACGATACGGAGGTCCTCGCGTTCGCCGGCAAGCCGCGCGATGGTCCGTAGAAAATTGGCTCCGCCCGCGGCGTACACCCACGAAGTGCGCGCGATCAGATGCGCGCCGCCGGCCGCCCGGATGGCGAGATCACCGGCGAGCTTGCTCGCGCCATAGACCGAGAGCGGGCCCGTGTGACTATCCTCGCGCCACGGCCCCTCACCCGATCCGTCGAAGACATAGTCGGTTGAAAAATGGACCAGCGGTACGCGATGACGCGCCGCCCACGTCGCGATCACGCCAGGCGCCTCGGCGTTGACGCGAAAGGCAAGCTCGCGCTCGTCCTCGGCGCGATCCACCGCGGTATAAGCCGCGGGATTAACGATGAGATCGGGTTTGAAAGAGTCGAGCGTCCTCGCAAGCGTCTCGGGCTTCGACAGATCGAATTCGGCGCGCAGCGGTGCGACGACCGAGCCGTCCTTATCCAGCACCGGCCGCAGCGCACCCCCAACCTGCCCGCTGGTGCCCGTCAGTAATATCCGCATCAGACCTGTCCATAGACCGGAAGATTCTTGACGTCGGCCAGCAGCGGCGCGTCCGCATCCTTGGCCGACAAAGACGGCGCCTCCACGCCCCAGTCGATGCCGATCGCAGGATCATTCCAGCGAATCGAGAGCTCATCCTTCGGACTGTAGAGATCGTCACATTTGTAAAAGAAGTCAGCGGTCTCGGAGAGAACGACGAAACCGTGCGCAAAGCCCCGGGGGACCCAGAGCTGGCGCCTGTTCTCCTCACTCAGTTCGACCGCAACGTGACGCCCGAAATTTGGACTGCCAACGCGCACGTCGACGGCGACATCCAGCACCCTGCCGCGTAGCGCAGTCACCAGCTTTCCCTGTGTAAGCGGATTTTGCAGGTGAAGCCCGCGCAGCACGCCCCGTGCGGAGCGTGACAGATTGTCCTGGATGAACGGGCGACTGACGCCGTGCTCGGCGTAACGAGGGAATTGATAGGTTTCGAGAAAAAAGCCGCGCTGGTCGCCGAACAGCCGCGGCTCGATGATGATGACCTCCGGAATCCCGGTCTCGATAACATTCATTTCATGTCACTTCGGGTTTATTAACTTACGGTAGCCGCACATTGATAACAACCTTGCTGACATAACACTATATGTTATAACGCCTGCGATATAATGCGAGGGGCCATGAAGGGGATTATTCTTGCCGGCGGGACGGGCTCGCGCCTTTACCCGGTCACGACGGTCGTCTCAAAGCAACTCCTGCCCGTCTTCGACAAGCCGATGATCTATTATCCGCTCTCGACGCTGATGTTAAGCGGCATCCGGGAAATTCTGATTATTTCGACGCCGCAGGACGCGCCGCTGTTTCACCGGCTGCTGGGCGACGGCAGCGAGATCGGCATGCGGTTCGCCTATGCCGCGCAGGCGACGCCGCGCGGGCTGGCGGACGCATTTATTCTCGGCCGCGACTTTATCGGCCCGGACGCGGTCGCGCTGGTGTTGGGTGACAACATTTTCTACGGCCACGGTTTACCGCCCATGTTATCCGCCGCCGCCACCCGCACGAAGGGCGCCACGGTGTTCGGCTATGTCGTGAACACCCCTGAACAATACGGGGTGGTCGAACTCGACGACACCGGGCGCGCGCTCTCCATCGAGGAGAAACCGAAACGACCGAAATCCAACATCGCCGTCACCGGACTGTATTTTTATGACAATGACGTCGTCGAGATCGCGGCCGGCATCAAACCCTCTCCGCGCGGTGAAATCGAGATCACGGACGTCAACAACGCCTATCTCGAGCGCGGAAATCTTTATGTCGAGGTGCTCGGGCGCGGCTTTGCCTGGCTCGATACCGGTACGCATTCTTCGCTCGTCGAGGCCAGCCATTTCGTTCAGATTCTGGAGCAGCGCCAAGGCTTGCGCATCGCCTGCCCAGAGGAGATCGCGCTGCGTCAGGGCTACATCTCGCTTCAGGCATTCGAGAAGGCAGCCGCAAAGAACGCGAAGAGCAGCTACGGCGAATATCTGAAGTCCGTTGCCCTTTCATACGAGTGTTGATTCCAGTTCACGAAGGCGATCACGATGCGCTTCAAGGCTTCGACCATTTTCGTCACCGGCGGCGCGGGGTTCATCGGCTCGGCGGTGGTTCGTCATCTCCTGCACACGACCCACGCCCGCGTGGTCAACATCGACAAGTGCACCTATGCCGCGAACCTCGACTCCCTGCCCGGCGCCAACGAAAACCTGAACTACGCTTTTGAGAAGCAGTGCATTTGCGACGGCTCCGGCCTGCGGTACCTTTTCGAAAAATACCGCCCGGACGCAGTGATGAACCTTGCTGCGGAGAGCCATGTCGATCGCTCGATCGATGGCCCCGGCGAGTTCATGCAGACCAACATCATCGGCACGTTCACCCTGCTGCAGGAGACGCTGCGCCACTGGCGCTCGCTCTCGCCCGAGAAACGCGGAACATTTCGTTTCCTTCACGTCTCCACCGACGAGGTGTTCGGTTCACTCGGCGACAAGGGCATCTTCACGGAGACGACCGCGTATGCGCCGAACTCGCCCTATTCGGCAAGCAAGGCCTCATCCGACCACCTTGTCCGCGCCTGGCGGGAAACTTACGATTTGCCGACGCTCGTAACCAACTGCTCAAACAATTACGGGCCCTACCACTTTCCGGAAAAGCTGATTCCCCATATGATTATCAAAGGCCTCGCCGGTGACCCCCTGCCCGTCTATGGCGACGGCAGGAATATCCGCGACTGGCTCTATGTCGAGGATCACGCGAAGGCGCTGGCGCTGGTGCTCGAGCACGGCGCCATAGGCGAAACCTACAACGTCGGCGGACGTAACGAGCGCACCAACCTGCACGTGGTCGAAAGCATCTGCGACCTGCTCGATGAGATTGCGCCGAAGACAACGGGCAGGCACCGCGACCTGATTACCTTCGTCGCTGACCGCCCCGGCCATGATCGTCGCTATGCCATCGACGCATCAAAGCTCGAGCGTGAACTCGGCTGGCGGGCGGAGGAGAATTTCGAGAGCGGGATCGAGAAGACGGTCCGCTGGTATGTCGACGAGCAATCATGGTGGCGCGCCATCCTGGCGCGAGGTTATGCAGCAGAACGCGTTGGCCTCAGCGGGTAATACGACCGCAACTGGTCAGGAAACGGCACGGCAGGCGCACGAGCACCTGCATCGTGGTGGTTCAGCGAGGAAGCAGCTTCTTCAACTCAGGCAGGAATTTCAGGATCGTCAGATCCTCGACATCGTTCCGGTCTCGAAGCGTAAAGAATTCCATCGCGCGGATGCGCTCGGGGTCACCTTCCCCTAGCGGCCTTCCCCGCTCCCGCTTCTTCAGAAGCTGCTGTCGGGATTTTGTGTAGTAATGATTGATGGCCAGCTTCCGGCACTTCGGCGCTGAACATCGTCCGCCGATCGGGAAAACCGGGACGCCGTCTTCCTGAACATAACATCCCAGCACAAGGGACTGATGGGGATGCAGATAGGCGACGATCATATCGGGCCGCACGATTGATTTCATTACATGGTGATCCGGAAAATCGTCAGGCGCCCGCCGCGTGAACGCCTCGATGCTGAGACCTTGCGGCCTCGTCTCGTGACCGTTGGATCCGAAATTAAGCCAATGAACCGCGACGGCCGGCGCGGCTGAGACCTCATCCAGCACATCCTTGATGCTGTTGCCCGCAACGGGATAGAGAAACTCGTCTGCATCGATAAAAGCGCACCATTCGGAACTGTTTCGATAGCTGTCGATCGCGTGATGAAATGCGCGTGCCTGACCGAAATCGCCCTCCACATAATGATACGTGATCATGTCCGACCAGGGGAAGGATTCAATGATCGATCGCGTCTCGTCGGTGCTTTCATTGTCGTACAAATAGAAGTGGTCGACGCCGACCAGCCTGTGAAAATGCAACCACTCGAGCAGATCGTCGGCTTCATTCTTAATCGCACACACGACAGACAATCGGTGTTTCTTCCCTTTCACGCCGGCATGCAGCTTACTGGCATCCATGACCCGCAGGAGACCTGCAAGTTCCCGGCGAAGATTCTCGCTCTGCGGGGCGAGAGCGAGGGCGGCAAGATAGGTGTCTTGTGCCTCTTGAGCGGAATCCATATTCAAATACGTTACCGCAAGCCGATGCAGAACACGGGAATCCGAAGCAAGCTCTCCGGCGAGACGCACCAGAATGTCGCGGGCTCGTGCAAAATCGCAGGCTTGAATAAGAACAGCGGCCTTCGCGAATTGATATTCGCTGAAATCGCCGAACTGTCCTTCCAGCTCCTTGACCGAGCGGATCAGTTCATCCGGATTCGGGTTGGCGATCCGGCCGGAAAAGAATTCTTTCAATATGCACTCAATCTCGTTCGCGGGAAGCGCATCGAGATCCCGGTCCAGTTCGAGCCTCGGCCGCGTCGAAGTTTCCGTGTTCACCCTGCAGCGCTCCACGCTTGTTCAAAACCAACATCGGCATGCCGGAAAATTCCCGCGGAACAGCGTGGTCCCGCAGGGGTGCGGTATAATCTTAACAAATATGTCCGACGACCTCACTCATTCCTGTGTGGATACACACTCCTGATGTTGTAAGGGTATTTGGAGGAAGATCAACAAATTCGTTAATGCCGCCTTCGCAAATGTTATGATGCGGGGGCGGGAGAGCGGAATGCAGGATGGCCGGTGTGACGCTGCAAACAATAGCTGCATCCGGCCCTGCCGAGCCATAAGCCGGCGCTCTGCTAAGCTGACGGAAACTGGCAGTGTCGGTCATCGCCAGGCGAGCGGCATGGTCCATTCGTTCCAATCCACAGTCCGATGGTCGGGCTGATACGGCGCGTATAATTGCTTCATCCAATAATTGAAGTTCGGATGGAGCTTGATGAATTTGTAGAATGCTTCGCCGAAATTGATCGGACTGAGGCAAGCTCGATTGACTGGCCGCCGGGCGATCGCATGGACACAGTACGACGACATGCAGGCTTTGGTCTCGTTTTCGGCGACATGGCTCAGGTTCCGATAACTGTTCGTCGAATGGAGCCGATACATATAGCGATCTGATTCCACATACCGGGGCTCGACCATGGTTACAGCGCGCAGCGCATATTCCCAGTCGTGGCAGTACTTGAGATCAGACAGCAATCCGACCTTCCGCACCAACTCCCGGCTCAGTACGAAATTGCCGGTCGAGGCGGCGATCTGCGAATCCAGAAATGCCCAGGATAGGGGGGACCCCGTTATCCGGGCCCGGTCGATGGCGTAGCGAAGGCTTGTCGGATATTGATGGGTCGTTATCCGCCCGCCCGCTTCATCGATCGGTTCGACGGCTGAAAAGCCAAAGAAAAGCTTCTCGTTGCCATGCTGGCTGGCGAATATGCGGATGCGATCCTTTGAAAACATGTCATCGGAATTCAGGAAGAAGATCATGCCTCCCTTCGCCAGCGACAGCGCCCTATTCCAGGTGCAGTGCGCTCCCAGATTGAGAGGATTCCTCACGAGCGTGCACGACACAAACCGCCTGGCGAAGGATTTCTTTCTGACGATGCGCCGCGCGATTTCAAAGCTCTTATCGGGCGAATGATCGTCGACGACGATGAGCTCGACGTCCTGGAACGTCTGTCCATAAACAGTCTCCAGGCATTCTTCGATGTAGGCTTCGTGCTTGTAGCAAGCGACGACGACGCTGGCCAACATGGGGGGCCTCAGCTCAACGGCGAACAATAATCGAATGATTGGACCTGACGAGCGCACGGCTCCCCTCGCCCACTTCCAGAATCGCGACCTGATATTCGCCGTCTGGCATATCGCGCACAAAAAAGGAAAGCTGGAAACCGAAATGGCAATCCCTGCTTTTCGTTTGCATATAGTTCTTGACGTCGAAGCGTTCGTGCCAGTCCACGACCAGGCAGTAACCGCTATGATCCTGCTTTTCAGCGTCCACTGAGAGGAGGAGCAGGAACGCTATTCTGTGCTTCGTCGCCTCAAACGTTCCGCCGGCACACACCCATCCCCGCACGAGGACAGTCGATCGCGGGTCGACCACCACCCGCTCGCTCGTTTGAGAATTGATATTCTCAATCACGAGCAATGATTCTGGCGGATTCTCCAATGCGCCTCGGGCTTCCACGGGAATCCCGCTGCGCGTGTGCTGCGAGCCCGAATGGACCAGTTCCGATCGATGAAGAGCAGCAAGCAGTTGAACATGGGTGGCCGATTCCTTCACCGCCACCTCAAGCTCCTGCCGGCTCAGGCAATCCAGCAGATCCGGATTTGAGCGGACCTGGGTCGAGATCGGCTCGGAGGATGCCACCCTCCTCACCGCCTCTAGAAATGCTCGTCCGTAGCGCGAGTCCGGCTCCAGGTGCGCTCCCTCGGCCCATTCGTTCCAGGAATTAATGAAAACGAGCGGCTCGGCAAATTGGCCTCTTCTTGCCCGACCAGCGGCATCCCTGAGCCAGACTTCGAACGCCTCCGGGCTCGACCTGTTGAAGATATGCGCGCGCGAACCCTTGCGGGGCGTATTGTCCCAGCGCGGCATGACGGCCGGGAAATAAGGAAATTCGTATGTCTTGCCCAACGACGAGCGTACGGCATCAACATAGTCGTAAACCTTTCCCGTAAAGCTCGCTGGCGCGCCCAGCTCCGGCAGAGATTGCTCCATCGTCGAGACGGTGTGCGGAGGAAACTCCACCGCCGCATCGCAATCGAGGTCGCGAGGATCGAACTCCCCGAACGTCATGGCGTTGCAGATCAGAAGCTCTCCAATTCCCAATTCCCTTGCTCTTACGCGCCAGATCTCGAACAGGCGCTGCCTGTCCGGCAGAAGCGACGGCCGATAGATGACGACAATCTTGCGACCGTCGACCGTGATGTAACGTTCGTCGAGCAGGAGCTTCGCCATATCGTCGATAAAGCGAACATCGTCGTCAAGTGAATGATTTTGCCCCAGAAGCAACTCGGCATCCGAGCCGTCCCAACGGCGCGACCAGTTTTCATTCGCCCAGCATATGCAGAACGGCAGATCTGGTTCGCCGTCTTCCAGAAGAAGCTCCAGCGGCCTTTCGAGAAGTCTGCGCCCCTGGAACCAGTAGACGTAATAGCAGAAGCCGTGGATGCCGTAGCGGCGCGCCATCTCGGCCTGTTGCCGGCGGGTGTCCTTCAACCTCACGTCATAGAAGCCGAGGTCAGCCGGAAACCACGGAGATTGATGCGTAGGAAACTGGGGACGCATGCGTGCGATATTTGTCCATTCGGAGAAGCCCGGTCCCCACCACCGGTCGTTCTCCGTGAACGAGTGGAATTGCGGCAAATAGAAACAGACGTGGCGCACCTGTTTCCCGGCCGGATCCACCGCTCCCCCGACTGTCTTGTTGTTGTTCGGAATCAGCAAGTCAGTGCAGTCATCGCTCGAAAATCCCAGTGCAACGACCAGTTCGTCGGGCGCGATATTGTCAAAGAGCGGAATCTCGAAAAATTCGCCGTCGTCCAGGCTGACGCGAAGATGGATCTGCGGCTGGCTTCGCTCCGCCAAAGCATGTCTGAGCGCGCGCGCCAGACGTCGACGCGCGCCCGCGGTCGCCAGATCAATACAGAAACCAGGTCTGCCAATTGTTTTGGTTGAACCAATTGCAACCGGAGCCGCGCGATCGGTTTTCGTCTCTTCGATCGCATGGGACCCAACAAAAAGAGAAAGAGAGACAGATGCCGCGAGCGATCTGGCATCGACGATCCAGCCCGAAATTTCCCGGCCGGAATATTCAAGTATCGCGCCACGCAGACGCGTGCCCGACTCCAGATCGCTCAGGTCCGGATCGAGGAACACGCTTTGAACGTTCTCTTCTTGCGAAATGGGACTGGCGATGGGCCGCATGCCCTTCACATTTCTGACGTCGCGCTCCGCAATCTTATTCATCGCACCCCGATCTCCTGCCAGCCGTCCCCGGCTCATGTTTTCCCGTCACGCGCTGCCGCAGACCTGAAGACAATTCCACCACATCCTTCGGGCGAGATCTTTGTCTTGAAAATCATCAGGAGCCGCACCAAGCCTTCAACGATCCATCCAGCCGGAAATGCTCAATCGTCGACCAGCGCCACGCCGATCGCGGCCAGACGGCGCGCGGCTCCTTCATGGTTTTGCCGCGCCGCCTGCCGATACCAGTGCGCCGCCGCGTCGCGGTCTTGAGCAACGCCGCTTCCCGACATCAACGCATCACCGAGCGCAACCTGCGCTGCCGCCATATCCTGCTCGGCCGCCTTCTCGAACCATTCGGCCGCCTTCTGTGGATCGGCCTCGCATCCCTGTCCCTTTCCAAGCATCACTGCGAAATTGAATTGCGCGACCTTGTGCCCCTGGCGCGCCGCCGCTTCGTACCAGCTCGCACCCTGGGCTACATCCTTGGCGACGCCCGCGCCGGTGCAATACATCACCGCGAGATGAAATTGCGCGCCCGCATGGTCGGCCTGCGCGGCTTTTGTCATCCATGCCGCCGCTGCCTTCGCATCGCTCATTGCGCTATTTTGATCGAGATACAGCAGCGCCAATGTGTACTGAGCCTCGACATGACCGGCACCAGCGGCGCGGGAGAACCACGGCACAGCGGCTTCGACATTTGCGGCACCGCCAAACCTGCCCATTTCCAAAACACCGAGTTGAAACGCAGCCGGCGCATGGCCTGTTTGAGCCGCCTCGCTCAACAGCGAGCGCACCTGCTCAAGCCGTTCAGCCGGTCCTTCTTCTTGATGCAGCAGGAAAAGCGCATAAGACAACTTGGCGTCCGGGTCCCCTCCCGTGGCTGCCTTGCTGAGCCACTCTCCCGCGCGCTTGTGATCGCGCGGCACTCCGTTGCCCGCCGAATACAGCTTGCCGAGTTGCAACTGCGCGGCGCGGATGCCGCCTTCGGATGCGCGCTCAAACCACTCGATAGCGGCTTTCACGTTGCGTTCGACGCCGGAGCCGTTGAGATAGAAGATGGCGATGTTGAACGCGGCGGTCGCATGGCCATTGCCGGCCGCGCGCTCGAACCATTTTGCAGCCTGACGGATATTCGGACCGACGCCGGTCCCCGTCGCGTAAAAGCGGCCCATGAAAAACTGCGCCTGCACGTCACCGCGCTCGGCTGCTTTTTCGTACCAGACGGCCGCTTCCCTCAAATCCGGTTCGGCGCCCGCGCCGTGCGAATAAAGATCAGCTAAAGCCTGGATTGCGGGAAAGTAGTCCTTGCGCGCCGCCTTGCGCAGCGCAGTTTCGGCCCGGTCGATATCCTTCGCAACGCCATGGCCTTTCAGACGCAAAAGGCCGATATTGTAGAGCGCGATCGCATCATCATGCCTCGCAGCGTTATGGAACAGGCGCGCGGCTTCCGTCGGAGCCTCTGGCATGCCCGTTCCTTTTAGGTTCATGAACGCGAGCGCAACCTGTGCCCTAACATGATCCCGTTCGGCCGCCTTGCGATACCAGCTTGCTGCCTGTTCGAAATCGACGGGAACGCCCTTGCCTTGATAATAGACGTCGCCAAGCGCGAATTCCGCGGCGGCGCAGTCCTGATCCGCCGCGGCCAGATACCATCCGAGCGCCGCATCAAGATCCTTCTTGCAACCGAGCCCCTCGCAATACATGTTGCCGAGAACCGTCTGCGCTTCTGCTTTGCCTCCGTCGGCTGCAGCCGATATCCAGCCGAAGGCTGCCTCGACATCCCTTTCGACGCTCGTTCCATATGGAAATACGAGATGATGGAGGTCCGATGCTTTTTCGCCCAGCCGCACGGCGGAAGACATGCGCCACGTTTCGTGGCGATAAGGACCAAGCAGCGGCTTGTCCCCCTGCAGAAGGATCAAGCCAAGTTGAAACTGCGCCTCGACATTGCCGAGCTGCGCCGCCCAGTCGTACCATGCCACGGCATCTGGCACGTTCCTGACGACTCCCTCGCCCTTCACATAGAGCATCCCCATTCGGTAGCCTGCTTCGGCCTCGCCGGCCTCTGACGCCAGCTTCCAGCACCTGATCGCTTCCAGGTAACGACCGCGCTCATATGCAGCCACTCCCTGCTCGAAAGGACCGGCGCGGGGCATTACGGACACTGGACGAATCCAATCCAGAAACGATCGCGGTGAAAGCATCATGGTTCACGCATAGCCTCGTGAATGCCCTTCAGCATTCCACCCAGCAGATACATCGCGACGGAACGCGTGCCGACATTAATATCGCCTTGCAGGGTCATGCCCGGAATCAGACGGAAGTTGCCTGGCACGCCCTTGAAATTATATGCGTCCACCGAGCACCGCGCCTTGTAGTAGGTGTAGTCAAGCGGCTTGCCGTCATCGTCGGTTGTGAACGCGCCCTCGCTGATCCAGCGCACATTCCCGCTCGCCGTGCCGTGCTCCGCCGCATTGAAGGCGTCAACCTTGATGGTGCATGGGTCGCCGGCCCGGATAAACCCGACATCGCGCGAGGAAATCCTGATTTCCGCTTCGAGCTTGGTGTCGATCGGCATCAGCGTGATGAAGGGATCTCCCGGCTTGAGCACCGAGCCGACCGAAAGCCTCGCCATCGTCAGCACCACCGAGGGTTCGGCAGCTGTCCAGCGCACCAGGTTTTGATGCTTGAGCGCCTTTTCGTAGGTCGCCCTCGCTTCGTCGAGCTTGTTGCGCGTCGTCACCAGATCCTGGCTCAATTGCGCGAACCATTGCTGTTTGAAGGCATCGCGATCGGCGATGACGGATCCCAAGGTATTCTGCGCCACGATCAGGCCATTGTGCGTATTCTCCAGTGTCCGCAGCAATTCAAGCCGGGCGTCCTGGGAGACGTACATGTTGAGCTGCGATCCCGTGCCATGCTCCGCGAGCGTCGTGCGCATCTTCTCGATTTTTTCCAGAACATCGTCGCGCTGCCGATATCGGGCATCGTCGCCGCGAAGCTTCTCGATCGTTGCCTGGGTCTCCTTGATCTTCGACTCGAAGCTGTTGATCTGGGCGGTATACTGGGCCACGCGCTGTCCGTAGAGCGCTTTCTGCAGAGCTGCATATTTCTGGAAATCCGGGTCCGACTTGTTGGCGAATACGAGTGGCTTCTGATTCAACTCGGCCTCGTCCCGCGCCACCTGCGTCTCCAGGCTCGCGATCTGCAACTTCGCCTGCGTCAGGTCGGCGGAGGTGAAGGTTGCGTCAAGCGTGGCGAGCAGTTGACCCGTCTCCACCTGCTCGCCTTCGCGCACGTTGATCGTCTTGATGATCGATGGATCCAGCGCCTGCAGGACATTGATATGACCGGCCGGCACGATATTGCCGGTCACGCTGGTGATGACGCGGTCGATCCGCGTCAGGCACAGGATTGCGATAATCGAAACGAGGAATGCGGAAAGTACGAACAGCGTGGCACGCGTGGCCAGCGGCTCGGCCGCCTCCCGGATTGCATCGGTCTCCGACTGGAATTGACGAACGGTCGCGAGCGCAGCCTGGCTATGGGACAAGGGTCGGGCTCCGGAGTTTCGGCCTGTCGCTGCGGACCGTCGGCGCGAGATGGGTGTTCTGCTGATACCAAAGCGAACTGTAGATATCGTTCCGCTCCAGCAACTCCGTGTGGCGTCCGATATCGTCGACCACTCCGCGGTCGAGCACGAGGATGGCGTCCGCCGCCGTCAGCGAGGACAACCGGTGGGAGATAATGATCAGCGTGCGGCCATTCGCTATCCGTGTGATGTTGCCGTTCACGATGGCTTCGCTGTCGGCGTCAAGCGCACTCGTGGCCTCGTCGAGAATGAGAATGGGTGGATCGACGATCAGCGCTCGCGCGATCGCAAGGCGTTGCCGCTGCCCTCCGGAAAGATTGGGCGATCCTTCATAGACACGGGTTTCATAACCGCGCGGCAGTTTGTCGATGAACTCCTCGGCGCCCGCCAGACGCGCCGCCTTGACGACGTCATCAAAAGTGGCGTCCGGCACGGCCGCACAAATGTTCTCGCGTATCGTTCCGCTAAAAAGAAAATTCTCCTGCAAAACGATGCCGACGTTCCTGCGTAGATGATCGACATCGTATTCACGAACGTCGATCCCGTCGATCTTGATCAGCCCGTCGTAATCGGAATGCAATCGCTGCAGGAGTCGCGTGATCGTGGTCTTTCCGGAGCCGCTCTTGCCCATCACGCCGAGCGTCGTTCCCCGGTTTACTTCAAAGGAAACGCCATTCAGCGTCGGCGAGACGGCGCCCTTATATCTGAAGGTGACGTTTGAAAATTCCACCCTGCCCTCGATCGGCGAGCGGACGCCATGCCCGGAACGCCCCTCTTCGGCAGGCTGGTTCACGAGATTGCGGACGGTCGCGACCGCGCTCCGCGCTTCATCGTATTGATTGATCAACTGAGCCATCTGCATCAACGGCGCCGACACCCGCTGCGACAGCATCAGGAACGCAAATAGCGCTCCGATAAAAACAGGGTCGCTGTTCGTCAGCGCGAGATAGACACCGACCGCATAGGAACCGCTCACCGCAAGCCGTTCCAGCGGTCGCACCACCGCCTGGATCGCGTTTCCGGTCATCCCTTCCGCCAATCTTGCCCTGGCGACCCGCGCAACCAGCACATCCCAGAAATGGCGCTGTCGCGCATCGAGCGCCAGCGATTTCACCGTTCGGATGCCGTTGAGCGTTTGAACCAGAAACGCGCCCTGTTCGCCTTCCGCGACCAGGACTGCGTGTGACGCCTTGCGATATGCCGGCAGCATCAGGATCAACCACCCGACAATCACCCCCGACAGCGCCAAAACGATCAGAGTCATGACCGGGCTGAAGAAAAACATCACGGGCAAAAAGAAAAACAGCGTCGTCGAATCCAGCAGCGTGCCGAACAACTGGCCCATCAGAAACGAGCGGATGCGGAACACTTCCCGGATGTCGCGCGCGACGAGGCCGACCGCCGTCTGCTCGAAATAGTCGATGGGAAGATTGAGAACCTTTTCGAAGACGTAAGTGGACAGCTTGACGTCAAGCCTGGTTGTCAGTTGATGAACAAGGACTTGCCTGAGGAACGCGAACATCGCTTCGAATGCGATGATGATCAGCATCGCAAGGCAAAGCACATAGAAGGTATTGTAAGCGTGATAGAAGAGCACCTTGTCCGACAGCAGGCGCCAGAACATGATCGGCGCAAGGCCGAGAAGTCCAAGAACCAGCGCAGCGATCGCCACATCCCGGACAATGCGTCGCTCGCGAAATATCAATGCCGCGACAAGACCGAAACTAAACGGCTGGGTTTCGTCGGAGATATCGTAGTTGCGCTTGGCGAGAATGACATCCCCGGACCAGATATCCTCGAAACGCGGCCGATCAATCACAAGCAGCGCATCTTCCGCCGCGTTCGGGTCCCTCAACGCGACCCGCGTATTGTTGGCGTCACCATCAACGCGCAACAACACCATGTAGCTTCCATTGCGCAAACCAACGATCGTCGGCAGCGCCTTTTTCAGATGAGAAAGCCCGTCCCAATCGAGTTGAACGTGCTTCGATCGCATGCCGGCCTTTTCGGCGCAGCGGACGAGCTGGCCGGGAAGCACCTCTTCGCCGCCGAGAAGATTGTCCTTGATGAGTTGCGTCGAGGTGAGATGCAGCCCGTGCTGCCGCGCGACGATGACCAGACATTCGAGTCCGGACGGAAGCAGCGGATCGATATCGGCACTCTCGGCGACGGATTGCGCGATCATGAAAACCCGGTCTGTTGTTATTACTTATCGAAGCGTATGTATCATTCCAGCCTGAACGATAACATGCTCCCATCAATAACATTAGACACAATAAAAGTGACGGAAACACGAACATTGGAGTGATAGCTGGACCTGCTGGCGGGGCGGCCCCATTGTTTCTCGTCGCCGGGCGGCGTAGCAGAGAAAGGCGTGAGCAGAAGCGCGCAGCAGCTTCTCTAGAAATTACGTAAAAACAAATGGATAGCGTATTGAAGGCGATTCTGCTTTCGCCGGATGGCTCCAGACGGCTGGGTTTCGATGCCTCGCACCGCTGCTGAAATGCCCCCGTGGTGTTCGAAGACAAATCGGCAGAGCGCGGTCATAGCGTTTTCGAGCAAAGCTCGTCCTCGGGCTTGACCCGAGGATGGATACCGGCTTGCGTGAAGAAACGCGTCAAATTAACAATTTAGGGTCGTTGACCGTTTCAGGCCACCACTTCCTGAAAGTTAAAGCCGCTTCCTAACAAAGCCTTCTTGATAGCCACGTCATCGGCCCCCGGCATCAGCGCCAATGCGCAGACCTCGAAATTTTCAGTCGCCACCGAGATGGTGGGAAAGCCCGCCATCAATAACAGATTTCCGAGCCGCTCGGCGGTGAATCCGGTGCGATGGGCCATATGCACGTGGCCTTCCTCGATTGCGCGGGAATGGCCGTAGAGCATGTCGAGCGGCCTGATGGGGCCTGCCGGAGAATGATAGGCGACGGCTGCAATGCCTTGCGCGACGATAAAATGAGCGACGGCTTCGATATCCGGAGTCATCAGCAAGGCGAATCCGTCCGGCTTCAGGATCCGCTGGAACTGGCGCAGCGTGGGAAAAACGTCGTGCGCATAAAGGTGTTCAAGGACATGCGACGACCATATCACGTCGAACGACTGCGGCTCAAAAGACTTCTCGAGTTCGAGGACCGAACCGACGACATCGGGTTGGACGCCGGGATCGATGTCGAACCGCACTTCTTTCAGATCCTGCTCATGGATCATTCGAGCAATTCGCCGCGCTGGTCCAGGCCCGGAGCCCGCATTGAGCAGTTGCTTGATACCGGACAAGATCGGCTCCTAACAACATCCGATCGGAGCTATCGGAAGCGAGTTGAACGGCTCCGGCCGACCTACCATCATCCTATCGATGTGGCCTCACAAAGGCATAAATTGTCTTTCAAGGCGTCTTCATATCACGAATTCATTTTACTAAAATTGAAGCATGACATGCTTTGACGCCTGGAAACGTCATTGCCGCATAGCCGCTTGAAAACGGCATCGTGCGTGCCTGACAAAGTAGGGGATGCGCCTCCACACATGACGGCGAAGCCGCCAAAAGCAAAAGCCCCGCCGGAAGGCGGGACTTTCGCATGTTGCGTCCTTCAGCGGCCGAACTACGAAAGTTTCGGCAGGGTGACGATCTGATCGCTAAAGTGAAGATCCTCAACTCCACTGACCGCAATCGTCTGGTCATCGCTGAAGTGGAGCGTGTAAGTGTTCGTGCTCGAATCGACGCCGATCTTGTCTACGTCGAAGAACGAACGACCGGTGAAGTCGACGGTATCCTTGCCAGCGCCGCCGAAGATCGTATCGTTGCCATGATGCGTCTGGATATGGAAGGTGTCATTGCCGGCTCCTCCCTCCAGCGTCGAATTGGCACCCGAAGCGCCGCCGTCAACCAGCCAGAACTGGTCGTTGCCCGCACCGCCCTGCATGACATCGCCTTGCACGCCAACCAGCGTGTCGTTTCCAGCGCCGCCGAGCAGCGTGCTGTGCCCCTGCACATTGCCGCCGGATCCTTGATCACCGCCGCCACCGGGTCCCTGACCACTACCCTGGTCATCTCCGTGACCATGACCGTGACCGTGACCGTGGCCATTGCCGTGCCCCTTGCCATGGTCATTCCCGTGCCCTTTGCCATGATCATCCCCATGGCCGTTGCCCTTTCCGAAGACCTGGTTGTCCGCGCTGGCAACACGCTGATTGGCATCGTGCGGCTGGCCTCCGCCGCCCGCGCCTGACGCCACCGCCCCCGACACCAGATAGTCGTTGCCCGCACCGCCGTCCAACGTGTCGTTACCGGTGCCTCCGAAGATGCTGTCATTACCGGCGCCGCCGAACAGCGAACTGTCACCGTGGCCTCCGCGGATCTCATCGTTGCCGCTGCCGCCATAGACCGTATCGTTGCCGCTATCATGCAGGTTGATGGTGTCCGAGCCCCTGCCCGCCGCGACGAATATGTCGTTGTCGCCTCCGTTCACGTCCAGCTTGGCGCTATGGTCATCCAGGATGATCGCTTTCAAGTTGGGATTCGTCTGGACGTTCGTCGATTGCGACACGTCCAAAATCTGAATGACCGGCGGAACCGGTCCGCCAGAAAACGGCCCCGACTGCAACCAACCCCTCGTGCTGTCATCGGTGTCGTGGAAGACACCGCTTTGTTCAAGCGAATCGATCAGCGCTGATCTTACGCCCGCCTCAATATTCCCGTTATGCTGGACGAAATGATCCAGTTCGGTCTTCGTTAAGTAGGAAACGGCCATGGCACCCTCTGACTGGATTCCCCAAGATCTGTGGCGAAGCAGATACCTCGGTCGACGCCAATCGACGCTAATATGCTGCGGCTCGAATGTGCTGTAGCTTGAAGCAGAACGAAACGGTCACGCCGTACGACAAAGACATCATCCCATTGTGTTAATGTTATGATGCACCGCGACATTTGTTATTCGTACGTTAATGTCGGGCGACGGATAGTGTCAAGGGTCAAATTCACGCGCTGTTAACGCACATTTGACTGATATTATCCCTGACGGGGTCGCACCGAGGGCGCCCACGCGTCCCCTGGGAGGATTATCCAGGTTGTTTTGCCGTTTTTTTGCTCGATCGAGCGGCGGATATTCGCAATTCGGGACCGAGGAACTCATGCGACGATTGCCAGGGCCCGGTTCGGGCTGATTGTTGATTTGTTATGATCGGTTAAGAGGGAGGTAACGCTGGCAGGTGTTTTGCAAGAAAATGTGAGATCATGTTATTATGACGACCGCATGAGCTTTCCCGGACCGATGCGGAGGATTATCACGGTTACCCAACGCAAAGGCGGTGTCGGCAAGACCACGATTGCGGTCTGCGCCGCCGCGGCACTCGCTCGCCGCGGACATGACGTTGCGCTGGTCGACAGCGATCCTCAACGCTCCGCTTCGCAGTGGGCGGAGCCAGGCAATCTCGAATTTCCCGTCTACGAGATGGCTTTGGAGCAAACGTCCGTGTCCGCCTGGGCCCAGGAGGTGCGCAGCATCCAAGCCGGCGTCGTGGTCATCGATACCGCTCCCAATGCGCGTGAGATGGGCGCCTCAATCGCCCTCGCCAACCTGATCCTCGTGCCATGCACGCCGTCCGGCCTCGATCTCGACGCGACACTGCAGACCCTTGCGATCATCGACGCGGCGCGAAGGCACCGGCGCGATCGAATCAAGGTGATTCTTGTGCCCAACAGGCTCGACCGCCGCACGCTTGAGGGACGGCAGTTGATCGATGAATTGAGCGGGCTTGGCGAGATCGTTGCACCGCCGGTCGCCGCCCGCACAGCCTTCGTCCGCTGCTTCACCAACGGTCAGTCGGTCACAAGCTTCATGCCGGGAGATGCCGCCGACCAGGAAATCCAGCAACTGGCGGATGCGATCGAATACGCCGAGCGAGAGGAATAGCCAATGCCGATACCGTCGATCGAAAATCGCCCGCCGACGACCTGCTACCTGGAATCTGCGGGACCGAGCAACGCCTGGATCGCGCCTTGCGTGCCTGACTGACGGGACGACGCGGTAACCGCCGCTTCCTCCAGCCTCATTTTCTCAAGCAGGAGATCCGTCACTATCTTTCGAAGCCGCTGGTTCTCCAGCTTAAGTTCCTCCAGAACATGGCGCATCTCATCCATCGCCGGCGGGCTGGTGAGCGCTTTACCGTCGTCGGCGCGATTCTGGAGAATATCCGGTTCAGGCTTGGACAGGGGCAGCTTTCTCCATCGGTGAAGCGTCATGACGCTCACGCCCAGCGCCTTGCAAACGTCCACCTGGGAATTGCCGGCGCGAGCAAGCTCGTCCGCCCGGGCCAGCTTCAAAAGAATTTCCTCGTGCGAATGCTTCTTCATCTTCCCGTCCAAATACGCCCGGTTCACTGTCCATCGACGAGTCGCCTAAGCCGACGCCAGAACCAATATAAATACACTCATCATAGAAAATAACACTATAATAGCAATATTTGGTGATTTAGTGCTAACCAGTGTCGATCATCGTCCGGTATTAGCGCAAGTTAGCCATTGGTGTTAGTTGCAGTGCAATGTAAACTGCGAACGAACAGCCAGCCGGTCCCCAGCCGGCTAATGGCTCACGTCCCGATCGAAGACGGCCAAATATCAGCCGAGCGACATCATCGCCGCATTCTACGGCGAGGCATGCCATGGGGCAGACCTGCTTCTAACAATATATCATACTCGATATCATACTCGCTTGCACATCGGGTCGATCGATGCGATTTCCCCATGCAGCGGACGCGCACGCCGGGCAACCTCCTGCAAGACTACCTGGCTGCGTCCTGGAGTCTGATCCTTTTGATCAAGCGTGATCTTACCCGAAAGCCGGTTTTCATTTTTCGGGATCATGCTCCAGGGTAGTTGCCGCAGAGCAATTGATCAGTTCGGACCGAGACGCTGTTGCGCCGATTCATATCGCACCGATCTACGCGAGGGCGGCCAGCGGAAGACGCCGCTCCTTGAGTGGCCATGTGCGAGCGACGCCGTTCTTCGAACGGGTGTGGCCGGCATGATCCGTTCCGCGAAGGCTCTCATGATAGTCATGACCAAACGGGATTCCGTGATGAAGTCAGTGGCGCTGGCTGGCAACGCATCCGCACCCCGCGCCTGGCCAGCGCTTTGAGCGAGTCTTCATGCTTCATTTTGCGCCAGGACGAGACTGCTTGGCGTAGTACAGAACCAAACCGGTGAGGCTCTCGGGGTTGGTTTCCGGCATGGCATGTGTCGGGCGCAACGTCCACGACTGAATAATCGCCTGTTGCGGACGGAACTTATATTCCTGCTCGAACAACCTGATATGACTCTTCGCGCTATCGATCCAATCTTTGTCCGTGCGATCTTTCGCCATGCCGTTATAGATAATGCCGATATCTCCTATCAGATTTTCTGCGCGCAAGACCTCCAGCTGATGGAAGAAACGCCGCGCGGCGGTCACCTGCTGCGGGCCGGCTGCAAACGGCACGTCCAGGTGCATGAATGCGAGGCTCGATCCGAGTCGATCGTGAAGTCCGCCAAGCCATTGTCGTAACTCTTCCTGCCATTCCGGCTGATACGCAACGCCACTCGGTTCGATGTCTCCGATCCGCACCGCCGGGAATGCCTCGCGATAAGCCTGAAGCACAGGCATCACGAGGTCGATGACCTGCTCGACCGGAAGGCGACAGCCCGGTTGCTTGCCCGGACGCCCTTTGTAATATCGTCCGAACCAGAGAGGCTCGTCCATGGCGATGTAAGCGATCGATCCTCCGGCGCTCTTTATCTTTTTTGAAATCAGTTTCGCACGAGCCGTCGTCGAGTAGCCCTCTACAGCGGGCCCCCCACATGCCGGATTGATCCTCTCCGGGCTGTTCATAACTCCAGCCTCGACAGCGATCGCGATATGACGTTCATTCAAGTTCTTTACGATCTTGTCGACCTGATCCTGTGGGGCGTGTTCGAGATATGAGCCGTAAAGCTGGAAGACAGTGACGGCTTGCGCTGCCTTTCGCCAGGGGGCGTCAGCATCGAACATATCAAGAAAATCAACCGCCCGATGCAGGGGAGAGGGTGGGACAGAGGCCTGAGGCGCAATCCAGATTTCGGTTGCCGACAGGCTGCCAAAGCTCGCCGAGAGCAGCAGCAGGTGGATTGAAATGATTAACCCAAGGAAACGACGCTGCTTCCTCATTTCACTTTTCCGGCGATCAGGATCGTTCCCAATTTGTGTCTGGCTGAAGCGTTTAATACCTGTCGAGTTGCGCACGCAGGTGATCGACCTTGTTCTTCATCGAAGCGATCGTATCACTGTCGATTTTCCTCAGATAACCCTTGATGTCGGTGGTGGAAATATTCGACGTCCGACTCACATATGTAACGATGCAGCCGGTCTCGGTTGACAGATGATCGAACTTTCCGACCCAATCGTCGCCCATGGCGAATATTCTGATCTCGTGCTTTCGAATATCACTCGTTTTTTGTTCCCAGGTGTTTTCTGGTATCACCAGGTCGACATATTTGCAGCTTGACAGGATTTCAGCCCTCTCCCTGTATCCGATGACCGATTTCTTTCCCTTGATTTCGTTGAATTCATCAGTGGAACACCCAACAATCAAGCGATCTCCGAGACTGCGGAGGCGTTGCAACAGGCGAACGTGGCCAACGTGAAATAAATCAAAGGTTCCGTAGGTGATAACGTTTGTCATGTTGAACCACCCTACCCCGAGCTAAGAGTGACATCGTTGGCGAGCATGAAATCCTCGTAGATTTTACGAATTGCCGGGTCAGAAAATTGTAGACCGTCGATAAAGCGCCGCAGGTGAACTGCCCGTTTCGCTTCTTTCTCGGTACCGATCAGGACTTCCAGCTTCACGCCCGGGAACAAGCGCTTCAGATCCAGGACCCAGAAGCTCTGGTCAGCACCGGTCAAGGTCACCTGGCCGAGATTGCCCTCGCAGATCATCTTCGCAGTCGCGTCGAAGTTCGCATCCGGTCGCATTTCGCACCGTCGATCCGCATCGGGAACGAATTCGGCAAGCCGCCCACGATTTAGGCTCGGCGGCAGACTTCTCACTCGTGTGGACAGCAGGGCATCATAGTCGAACTCGAACCTTTCCCAATCGGATCCCATCAGCTTAAGCGCGACCTTATCGTGCGAATGGACCACAATATTGGAAGCAACGTTACCGTATTCGTGCCGGATATCGTCCTCGTAATGACTGAAGACCCGCGCACGAAACGAATCGAGGTGAACGAAAGTGCCGGGCCGGACCCACGTCTCGGGAATTTGTTTTGTGTGGTACATGCCCCAGTTCGACAGATTCCTTATAAATCCTGATGCATCGACACTTGTGTAGAAGACGTCGATCTGCGCCCACGGCACCACAACGCGTATTCCGTCCGCAAGCTCGATGGAGGCATGGCGAGAATTCCCATCCTGTTGGAGCGCCAGAATGTGATATCCGCCGCCCGTGTATGGCGCAGCCACAGGCCAGCACACGTACCCACAGTCCCGCAGCAACGGCAGCACCACGGTCTCGAAGAGTTTAATCTGGTCTTCGAAAATGATCACATCCAGATCGTCATTCCACGGCGGCATGCGACCGTTTCGGACGTAGCCGACGATCGCGCCAGCGAATAAAAAATACTCGAGCTTATGGCGTTCGAAGACGCGCAGCACCTGTTTGTAGATCTCCCTGGATCCATCGGTTAGCTGCGCGTATTTCGCGTTGGATATCCCCGCTATCGACGTACGAATTGCCGGGAGCGAACTGTCGAATAAGGGTGTTGCTAGATTCACCTGTGAACTCGCTCCTCACACTCGCCCAGACGATTCCATGATTCCGTTGACCTCGCGGTCTGATTCAAACCACCTGAATTCAGACTGTAGCCTCATCTTTGATCGAGCATGATCGGTGGCCATAAAGCGCGCGCCCGGAGGTACCGGGCGAAAACTCTCTCCACAGGCTCAGATGAGCGTCCAGCATCTCGTCTTCGGTCCACGGCTGCTCGATAGACCGGTTAGTCGCGATCCATTGCTGTTCATTCCCGACCAGCTTCAACAGGAGTTCCGCCAATGATCGACCATCGCGCGGCAGGAAGGTGAACCCGTTTTTCTGCGGAATGACCCTTTCCTTCAGACCTGCAATTGAAGAAGCGATGACCGGTCTGCCGAACATCCACGCTTCAGAAACGACGAGACCGAAAATCTCCCACCACGTCGAGGGCACGATAACCCAGTCAATCGAGGCCATCCTCTCAGCCAGTTGATCGCGGGCGTATGCACCGTTCTCGCGCACGGTAATCTTGCCGGATTGAGATTTGCGCAGTTCCTCGACCTGCTGATTGATTTTCTCCAGATAGGGGCCGGATGCGTAATGCTTGTTACCGCCATTTATCTCGATCACGATGCCCGCCGCCGGAAGCCGCTGCTCTTTTGCGAGTAACAGCAAGGCGTCCAGTATGACGTCGACTCCCTTGTTATCGATGAATTGACCGAAGAAGCCGAAGCGATTGACCTGCCGGGAATGCTGATTGCGGTCAAACGCAGCACCCAGGTTTGCCTGACCGTTTGGTATGACGACACACTTGTCCTGGGGTAATCCCCATTCCACGTATCGCTCGGCGATAAACTCTGACGGAAAGACGAAAACGTCGCATTCCGCGAGAGCCGCTTTCAGACGCGTGGATCGGAGCGTAACGAACTCCGGACGAAGATCGGGGAAACACTTGTTGCACGAGACAGGAGAAGACGATCGGCAGAGATCGCGCGAGCCGCGCTTCACCATCTGCCCGTCAGCCATGCATATGGCCATCATTTCATGGAATGTAAAACAAATGACCGCATCCGGCGCTGCGATCCTGGCCGCCCGGATCGATTCCACTCCCACCCGATGATAGTGATGAAAATGAATGACATCCGGCTTGATCCGTTCGATCAGTTCTCGAAAAAACTGGATCGAGCGCCAATCGCCTACAGAAAGATGCAGAAAATCATAGTACTGCGGGAAGTAAAAATATTGCCGCTCTTCTCCCTGCACAGGAACGATGGGCGCACCGGGCTTGCCGTAGATCTGATCATGATTGGCCTCGAGTGCGGCGATAAAATAGGCTTCGTGTCCTTGCTTCAGGCTGGCCTGAAACATTTCAAACGCGACCTGTTGAGCGCCACCTGGTGCTACCGAAGGATGAAGGTAGCTAACGTAGATAACTTTCATGGCGCCCGCCTGCTCACCTTGGCGAGATGCTTGTCAAAGTACTCGCCATGTTCCACTGTGAAAAAGTAGCGATTTGCCATGGAGGCACCGCGGTATTCCTCGCCTCGGGCGCGTGAACCCTGTCCCTCCAGATGCACGAGGCGGATCTGGGGGTGTATGCAAACGGGCCCGTTCGATGCGCTCCAACGCAAAGATAAATCGGCATCTTCGTAGTGGCCATAGATGTAACGCGTGGAGAACCCGCCCAGCTTTTCGAACATGGGCTTTTCAAAGCCCATCACCGCGCCGGTTATCGCCGGCACGACCTTGGGTTTCTTCCACTCCCGTTCGGAGAAAGGCACTCCCTTGTCAAAATGCTCGACACGTAGCAAACGTCCGGATGGAGCGAGCAGGGAGTCGTCCGTCCGGTTCAGAGAATTGCGTCGCACGAACGAATCGTTATCGATGAACATGCCCGAATGCATGAGATTGTGATCATCGTAGAACAGCAATCCGCCCCACAATGTTTTTCCCAATTTGGCCTCGGCAAGCACTTGCTTCATCTGCCGGGCGTAGGCCGGAACCGCATATACATCGGGATTGATAATGAAGATCCGGCTGCTTGCAGCGTGATCGATGGCGACATTGTTTGCTGCGCCAAACCCCGCATTGTCACCCAGAACAATGACGGTGATCATCACGTCGTACAGGTCCGACATCAGGCGCGCGTATCGCAACACCTCGTCAGCGTCCTCGGGCGAGTTGCAGACGTAGATCCACTCGCCGAAGTCTATTCCGGCTGCACGAAACAGCATCGGCTGAAGCTTGATCGGTTCGGTCGAACCAAACAGCACCGTCACGAACGAGCTGAATACCTTGCGCGGCCTGAATCGCTCGACGTACGAGCTGGAAATAGCCGATGCCACGTGAGACCGGAAAAGCTGGATGAGGGCTTTTCCCGAAGCTCCACAGAGAAAGCCATTCAGAGCCGCTGGTTTTCCAGAATGCGATTCACACGTCGCGATGATTTGCAACAACGTATTAAGAACGCGCTTGTCGGATACGATCTCAGGAGTAACCTTTGTCTGAAAGGTTCCGGCCAGCGAGGCGACCTGGAACAGCAGCGACTGCTTCAGCAGAGTCTTTGAAGGCGATTGCCCAAAGGCAATAAATCCGTAGTCGTAAGCGCCGTCCCGGACGTGTTGCTCGACATCCTTCCGGGCCTGCCTGAAACAGGCCGTTCGCGGCAGATCGATGGTGAACTCCCCGCCGATAAGCTTCATGCGCGGGGTCTCGCAACCTTCATCGGCAAGCCATCCGATAATCAGGCAAAAGCCCGACTCCGACACCAGGTACCGCTCGACCGAACAAGCCACGGCCCCGGTTTCGCGGCGAATGGTAGAATGCTTGTTCTCGTCGATGCCGAACCGAAGATAATGGTCCAGCGCGCTGACTGCTTCACCCGAGGTCAACGCGGTGCGCGCGAGCGGATTGGATTCGAGGTAGCGGGACTCGTCAAAGTTACGAATGGCGACAGGAAGCAGCGGCACTTCTAACATGTTCGTTCCTCAACCAAAAATCAGCGAGGCGCAGCGGGGAGCGCCAACCCGCGGTATCCGCGCCTGACAAAATCGTCATGCGCGTGTTTTTCTTCGACCGTTTGCCGAACGCGCATGTAGCGACGCGCGTACCATTTGGCGTCGACACCCGGCTTGGATGGCAACCTTCCTTCGGCATATCCGAAATTTTCGAAGTGCTCCGCAGCGCTGGCGATTTTTCCCTCGAGCATCGCCTGTGCAACGTCGGGATAAGTTTCAAGATACCATTCGCTGTCTACGATCGGTCGCGAGCCAAGGCGCCCCTCAAGATATCCGATCGCTCGAAAGTGCGCCCATCCCGATGGAAACCGACTATTGCTGACAGCATCCGCGATATCAGGGTAAGTCGTGAGATACCAATCTTCGTCGAAATCCCATGAGGAAATGTATAAATCGAGAAGCCCCACCAGTATTTTCCGAGGGAGTCTGACCTCGTCTGCATCGGTTTTGAATTGATCAGGCAAATCACCAAAAGCAACCCGGGGATGCGGGATATTCACCATTCGTCCTCGTCCTCATTAGAATTCCTCAACATGTGCTCCGCGCCCCCCTCAGGTCCACGGAAGCATATCTCAAGGCAACGACCCTTGATGCGTTTCTCCCCTTTGTCGGCAATGGTGAAATTCGGCATGTCGTTGAACTGCTGTCATCGATAATTCGCACAAGCTGTTTTTCCGTTCACAAAATACGAGTGCTTTAATTACAATCCGAACCTCGATGCACCATTCATGTAACGACATCTGCGAGGGGATATCTCGTCTCGACCCTCAGGCGGTGTATCCGCGCTATCTATTGCGCGCCGTATGCGTAAAGCGATTTAGGTCAATCAAGAAGTCGCGCGACAGGTTTAGACAATCTTCGGATGTGGACCCGCCCTTGAATCAAATTGCAAAAAGCGGACCTGGCTCCCTTGATGTCGAGTATCCCAGGATGTGTTCCGAGTTTTCAGAGGCGGGCTCAATCCATTTCATCGTTATCGATTGACGACATCTCGAAGGCCTTGACGCCTGGCATCCGGGTCGCCTTTTCGTCATTGATCTGGTGCGTCAGCGGCGCAACAGTTCGGATCGTGCCGCTTTTCGATTTACGTGCGCGCGATCCCCCAACGTGGTCGGCACTCATAGCTGGCGAACTCGACTTCGGTTTCAAGCTGCGCAAGAGCATCCATCAGCAGATCGATGACACAGGGCGCAGTTGAGCAGCCGGACGAGAAAAGGATGGACGGAGCGAAGCGCTCAAAGGCAAGCGCAGCACGCACACAGATTCTCGCCGAGATCAGGACGAGTGCCTACGCCGCACATGGGATCAAGCTGTTGTCGGGAGAAGCCACAAGTTGCGATAGCGGCCCCAGGCTTTGACGCACGCAAACTCCTCAAGCTGCCGCAGCCTATAGGCAGCATGGCAGCCTGGAAACGAATTCGGATCCAGCCCCCGAGTCGAACAGCATCAATTGCGCGCGGGCTGAATGACATCACAGGTATTCGCAGACAAGCAGATGGCGCATAGCAGCGTCGCCAAAATGACGCTAACTCGAATGGTTTCTTCTCGGATATGCTCTGCTGGCCGGTGTCAGTGTCGCCGGCAAAATGGGGCTGCCGGTCTTACGTACCCGTTGACTGGCAGCCCCGATCAGACCTGCCGTGCTGTACGCTGAACATCGGATCGGTCCGTTGGGATGTGGTATACGAGCCCGGCGATCGGCTGTGGGGCTATTGAAATATCGCGCTGATATCGGTGTGCTGGCAGTGATTGGTTTCGCTGGTCCAGGGATAGTCTTTGCCAGGTTGGGTAAGGCTTCAAGGCAGATTCACTGGTGTTGACGTGTTTTCCGTCGTCTCGGGTTATTTGATCACTCCGCAGTTCTACCGCTGACATCGGAAACAGCGAATTCTCCATCTTGAGATTTCACGACCGGCGCGACAGCCATATGGGCGTTGTCTAGCAGCACCGATCCCGCTATGCGCCTGCAATCGCGCGCGCCACCATACGGTCATGTTCGATCGGCTTCGCGCGGTTGGCCTTCGATGAGATGCAGGCCGTGATGCCTCGGGCCACGAGCGCCTGGCGGAGCCAGTTGGCGTCGTAGCCCTTATCGCGAAGCAACTGCTTCGCGGGCGGCAGCGCATCGGTCATCAAAACCGCGCTCTTACACTCGCTCATCTGGCCTTCGCTGAACAGCATGACGACAGGGCGGCCTGGACCATCGCACAGGGGCAATTGCTGGAACCGACCCGTGCGGAACCGCGCAGACTGATCAACGTCCGCGCCTGAAAGGCAGATGGAACAAGCAAGGATCCGTAGATGTTGATGAGGTCATGAGATATCATGTTTCAGAAGGGCTGCGGTGAATAGCTTTCGGCCCGGCGGCAAGGCGAACTGCCTGCTTTCCCTAGCTGTAAAGTGAACGCCCGGTCTCGAACCCCTGCGATGCTGATTGGCAACGGTGCGTTCGCATGACCAGTTCAACACCAGCGTCTACAGCTTCAACACCAGCGTCTATGGCTACGACGATGGCGATCGCTGCGTTTACAGCGGCCATGCAGCGGCATCGACGGAGCGTTATTTAACGAGGAGAGACGGGGCTTTGTAAAGGGAGGAGCGGCAATGTTGCCTGAGATTCTCGACCCCGTAACTCTCTCGCGCGCGCAATTCGCCTTCACGGTATCGATCCACTTCATTTTCCCGGCTTTCTCGATTGGACTCGCAAGCTATTTGATGGTGCTCGAGGGGCTGTGGCTCGCGACGGGTCGGGATGTCTACGCCCATCTCTTTCGCTACTGGCTGAAGATCTTCGCAGTGGTGTTCGGCATGGGCGTCGTTTCCGGTATCGTCATGTCTTACCAGTTCGGAACAAACTGGTCGGTGTTTTCGAACAGGGCCGGGCCGATCATCGGGCCGTTGATGGCCTATGAGGTTCTGACGGCATTCTTTCTCGAAGCCGGCTTTCTGGGCGTGATGTTGTTTGGCATGACGAAGGTCGGGAAAGGCCTGCATTTCTTCGCGACCTGCATGGTGGCGCTCGGAACACTCATCTCGGCGACATGGATCATCGCGGTCAATAGCTGGATGCAGACGCCGGCGGGCTTCGCGATCAACGACAAGGGGCAATTTGTTCCGGCCGGATCGTGGCTGCCGATCATTTTTACGGCAAGCTTTCCCTACCGCCTCGTCCACACGGTGATCGCAGCCTATCTCACGACCGCTCTTGTCGTCGGCGGCGTCGGTGCCTGGCACTTGCTCCGGGACCGGACAAATCCAGGCGCGCGCAAGATGTTTTCGATGGCGATGTGGATGGTGGCCATCGTCACCCCGATTCAAATTCTGGCGGGGGACGCGCACGGGCTGAACACTTTGGAGCACCAGCCAGCGAAGGTGCTTGCAATGGAAGGCGATTTTGAGCCGAGCCCCAATGGAGCGCCGCTTGTCCTGTTCGGCCTGCCGAGCAATGAGGCGGCGCGCGTGCGCTACGCGTGGTCGGTGCCGCATATCGGTTCGTTGATCCTCAAGCATGATCCTTACGCGCCGCTTCAGGGGCTCAAGGACTTCCCGCAAGATCAATGGCCTCCGGTGGCAATCGTTTTCTGGTCATTCCGGATCATGGTCGGACTGGCGATTGCGATGTTCGGTCTTGGCCTCTGGAGTCTGCTTGCTCGCCTCCGGGGAAGGCTTTTCGACTGGCCCTGGCTGCACCGCGCCGCGATACTGATGGGACCAGCCGGCTTTGTTGCAGTGATCGCAGGCTGGGTCACGACGGAAGTCGGCCGCCAGCCTTTCACGATCTACGGCCTGATGCGCACCGCCGACTCTCATTCACCCATCGCGGCACCGGCGGTGGCGGCCTCGCTGATTGCCTTTATCCTGGTCTATTTCGCCGTCTTCGGCGCAGGCACCTACTACCTTCTGCGGTTGATGTCGAAGCCACCCGGACCCGGAGAGGAAGAACCGGCTCGTATGCCGCTGCGCGCTACGGGGATCACGCCAGCAGCAGGCGTTATCTCAGACCCCATGGTGTCGGAGTAAACACGATGGGCAGCATCGATCTTACTCTCATATGGGCCGGCATCATCGGGTTCGCGGTCATGGCTTATGTCGTGTTGGATGGTTTCGACCTCGGTATCGGCATTTTGTTCCCGACCTTGGCGGTCGGGGATGAACGCGACCAGGCGATGAACTCGATCGCACCGGTCTGGGACGGCAACGAAACCTGGCTTGTCATGGGCGGAGGTGGGCTCCTTGCGGTCTTTCCACTGGCATATGCAATCATTTTGCCGGCAACGTATCCGCTCATCATCGCGATGCTGCTCGGGCTTATCTTCCGTGGCGTCGCCTTTGAATTCCGTTGGCGTCATCCACGTCATCGACCACTCTGGGATTTTGCCTTTTCGCTCGGTTCTCTGGTTGCGGCTTTTGCACAAGGCGTCACGCTCGGCGCGATCCTGCAAGGAATCCCCGTCGAGAATGGCGCGTATGCGGGAGGCTGGCTCAACTGGCTAAGCCCGTTCAGCATGCTGACAGGCGTGGCCGTGGTGATCGGCTATGCATTGCTCGGCGCGACCTGGCTCATCTGGAAAACGGAGGGAACGAACCAGAGCCACGCCCGGCGCGCAGCGTTTTGGCTCGGCATCGGAACACTCGTCGCGCTTGCCGCGGTCAGCGCGGCCACGCCATTTCTGAGCTATGACTACTGGCGACGATGGTTCGCCATGCCCGGCGTGCTGCTCACCGCGCAGGTCCCGCTGCTCGTTGTGATCTGCGCGGCGACGTTCTTCTGGAGCCTGCGCGCCAGGTCTGAACGACTGCCCTTTCTGATAGCGCTGGCTCTATTCCTTTTGAGTTTCGTCGGGCTTGGCATCAGCGTCTATCCGTATGCGGTCCCGCGCGCGGTGACGATCTGGGATGCGGCTGCACCACCCCAGAGCCAGTTTTTCCTGTTGGTTGGAACGCTCATCATCATCCCGCTCATACTTGCCTACACGAGTTGGGCATACTGGGTGTTCCGAGGCAAAGCCGGTCGAACGGGCTATCATTGATGAAAACAGCCTCACCGCTTTGGAAGCGACTCGTCTGGATGGGCGTAATCTGGATCGCGAGCGTCGCCGCGCTCGGCGTCGTTACCGCGGTGATCCGGTTGTTTCTGAAAGGCTGACTTGCGGCCGGCTCTTTGATCGTTTCAGGCGGGAAGCATAGCTGCGCATTCAAATTCCAATTGACGAGGCCGGCATGTCCGACAACACGAAGGCGGTCGTTGACCGAACGCTGCTGAAGACATGCGCCGTCAGCAGACAAAAAGGTGAATCCGTACACTTTGAACAACACGCCCTCATGAAAGCGGATGTGCCAAACGAGCTTGGGTGAACGGGGTCTCTGCACACCGGTGCGCCGCGGGTGGATATTCCGGCGCGTTACGCGCCCGAATCCAATCTTGCTTCACTGTCAACTTGGGACTGTCAGCCTCGCCGAGCCTTCTTGATCGCCGCGACGTCGATCTTCTTCATGGTCATCATCGCGCTGAACGCGCGTTTCGCTTCGTCGCCGCCGGCAGCCATCGCTTCGGTCAGCACGCGCGGCGTAATCTGCCAGCAGATGCCCCATTTGTCCCTACACCAGCCGCACGCGCTTTCTTGACCGCCATTGCCGACGATGGCGTTCCAGTAGCGGTCAGTTTCTTCTTGATCATCAGTGGCGATCTGGAATGAGAAGGCCTCGCTGTGTTTGAACGCGGGACCGCCATTGAGACCGAGACAGGGTATGCCGGCGACCATGAATTCGACCGTCAGCACATCGCCCGCCTTGCCGGACGGGTAGTCGCCTGGGGCATGGTGAACGGCGCTCACCGAACTGTCAGGAAAGGTCTCGGCGTAGAAGCGGGCCGCAGCCTCGGCGTCCTTGTCGTACCACAGGCAGATAGTGTTCTTGGCAATTGCCATCGCTTGTCCTTCCGCCCTGGAAGTTAATTCCGACCCAGTTTTTTTCGCACGTGGGGAGCCTCGATCATCTGTCCACTTTAGGTCAAACCGACGGCGCCTCAAATACTACTCAAGAGTGACTTTCCCGATCAGATCTCGCCAATGCAGTCGCAGAGCACGCTCGCAACCGGATCGAGCGATTCATTAGCCAGATCAAGCGCGGCCCCTCGGGCACCAAGTTTACGACAGGCGCGGCGCCAATTATGCCTCGGCGATGGCCGTATGAATTAATGATATCCACGCCCCAAACAGACAGGAGTCCATCATCGCAGGAATGGACTGCCACCGTCCGGTGGCAGTCTGGATCGAACGATGTCTCCGGCCTCGGCCTCCCAAAACGGGGATATCCCGAACGTCAGCCGGAGACTTTTGGCATTTCAAGCGCCTCCAACCATGAAAGGGGGTGCACGGAGGCGAAAGCTGAATGCACAAAACCCGCCATTGGCGGGGCCTTTCGCTAATCTTTTGGAGATTTCAGAAAATATCAGACCGGCTGGCTGGGGCGGGAGGGATCGAACCTCCGAATGGGGGAATCAAAATCCCCTGCCTTACCGCTTGGCTACGCCCCAATGGCCCGGAACGCGCGGAGCGCAGTTCTTGCGGAGTCCTCCGGCCCCGACGGTCTATAGACAGTATCCTGTTTTTTCAACCGGCCGAAGACGCCCGAAGGCGGTTTGGCACGCTTCAAACTTCTTCGGAAAGCCGCCCGGTTGAAACCGGCCTGAGGGCCCAAAGCCGGATCACTCCCAGTTCCGCGGGATGTGGGCTCATCACCCATAGTATATGTAGTATGACGGAGAGCTCGCCCCTGTCGGCCATTGCTCGCGAGGCACGCCATGACCTATCGCGCACCGATCAACGACATGCTACTCGCTCTCAATTACGGTGCCGGGCTAAAGGCCGCGGTCGAAGCCGGCCATTACGGCGACTACGATCCCGAAATCACCGCTGCGGTGCTTGAGGAAGCCAGCCGGTTCGCGAGCGAGGTGCTGGAGCCGCTCGACCGCATCGGCGACCAGCATGGCGCCAAACTGGAAGATGGCCACGTGACGACCGCGCCCGGCTGGCCTGATGCCTACCGGCGCTGGACGGCCGCGGGCTGGAACGCCGTCTCAGGGCCGGAGAATTTTGGCGGACAAGGGTTGCCGCTCGCGATCAACGCCGCCTGCACCGAAATCTGGAGCGCGGCGAATGTCGCGTTCGGTCTGTGTCCGCTGCTGACGCTCAGCGCGATCGAGGCGCTCGCCGTACACGGCAGCGATAACCTGAAAAACATCTATCTCGCAAAACTGGTATCCGGCGAATGGACCGGTACGATGCAACTGACCGAGCCGCAGGCGGGCTCGGACGTCGGCAGCCTGCGCAGCCGGGCCGAACGGGCCGCCGACGGCAGCTATCGCATCTCCGGCACCAAAATCTTCATCACCTATGGCGACCATGACATGACCGAGAACATCGTGCATTTCGTGCTCGCGCGCCTGCCCGAAGCGCCGGCGGGCACCAAAGGGATTTCCCTTTTTCTCATCCCGAAATTTCTCGTCAACGCTGACGGCTCGCTCGGGGCGCGCAATGACATCCACGCCAGCGGCATCGAGCACAAGCTCGGGATTCATGCCTCGCCGACCTGCACCATGACCATGGGCGACGACGGCGGCGCCGTCGCCTTCCTTGTCGGCGAGGAAAATCGCGGCATGCAATGCATGTTCACGATGATGAACCAGGCCCGGCTCGGCGTCGGGCTCGAAGGCGTCGGCATCGCCGAGCGCGCCTATCAACGCGCGCTGGCTTACGCGCAGGAGCGCAAGCAGGGCCGCGCGGTGGGCAACTCCGGCGACGGCATGGACGCCATCATCGTGCATCCCGACGTCAAGCGAATGCTGATGCAGATGCGCGCGCGCACCGCCGTCGCCCGCACGATCTGCTACGCCACCGCCGTTGCGCTGGATGTGGCGGCGCGTGCGCGCGATCCTGACCTGCGCACGGCCGCCGCCGCCCGCGGCGCGCTGCTGACGCCGGTGGCAAAGGCGTTCTCGACCGACATCGGCAACGAGGTCGCCTCCCTCGGCATTCAGGTTCACGGCGGCATGGGCTTCATCGAGGAGACTGGCGCGGCGCAGCATTATCGGGACGCCCGCATCACTTCGATCTACGAAGGCACCAACGGTATCCAGTCGATCGATCTGGTGACGCGAAAGCTCGGCGCCGACCGCGGCGCAGCGGTGTTCGCGCTGCTCGACGAACTGTCGCAGACCGTCCAGCGCGTGGAGGCTTCGAACGATCCCGCGTTCGGCACCACCGGCATGAGACTGCGCGACGCGGTCGGGTCTCTCGAACGCGCCAGCAAGTGGCTGCTGCAGCGGCTGGCATCGTCGCCGAATGATGCGCTCGCCGGCGCGACACCCTATCTGCGGCTGTTCGGATCGACGCTCGGCGGTTGCAAGCTCGCCGAAGAAGCCCTCGCGGCGCATGACGCCGGCGAGGAATTCGGCGACGCCAGCCGCTACGTCACGCTGGCGCGCTTCTTCGCCGAGACCGTCGCGGTGCAGGCTCCGGCGCTGGAGCGCACGGTGATCGATGGCGCCGATACCGTGAACGGCGCCGATTCGGTGTTGCTCTCCTAGAGTCATTCCGCTTCTGATAGAGTTCGAAGCGGGGTTCTGATTTTGATTTGACGCGTTTTCTTCACGCGAACCGGTATCCACTTCGCTCGAAAACGCTATAGATCGCGCGACACGGGACAACGAAACACATCATGACCGGACATGTCATAGTCGCCGACGACAACGCCGTCCGGATTATTTCCATGCGCCGTCCGGAGAAGAAGAACGCGATCACCCGCGAGATGTATCGCACGATGAGCAAGGCGATCAATGCTGCGCAAAACAACCCGGCGATCCGCTGCATCCTCATCACCGGCGGCTCGGGCGTGTTCACGGCGGGCAACGACCTCGACGACTTCCCAAAGGACAGCGCATCCGGCAGCAGCGGCGGGCCCCGCGCGTCCGACGCCGTCACATTCCTTCACGCGCTGGCGCACAATACAAAATCGCTGATCGCAGCGGTGGAAGGCCTCGCCATCGGCATCGGCGCCACCATGCTGTTCCATTGCGACCACGTCATCGCCGGCAGCACGGCGACGTTCTCGACGCCCTTCATCCACCTCGGCCTGGTGCCGGAAGGCGGGTCCAGCCTGCTGGCGCCGCGGACCATGGGATATCAGCGCGCCTTCGCCATGCTGGTGCTGGGCCGCGCGCTCGGCGCGGAGGAGGCCCGCGAAGCGGGTTTCGTCACCACCGTGGTCGTGCCGGGCGAGGCCGAAGCCGAAGCTAAAAAAGTCGCCCGCGAGATCTGCGCGCTGCCCGTGGAAGCCGTCGCCATTTCGCGCAAACTTCTGAAGCCGCCGCCGGAGGAACTGACACGCAGGATCGATCAGGAAGCCTGCCTGTTCGCCGAGCGGCTGCGTTCGGAGGAAGCGATCGCCGCGTTTCAGGCGTTTTTCGCGCGCAAAAAGGAATGACAGCCAAGTCCGTGGGACCGCCCGACACCTCCCGTGATCCGCCGAAGTGGATCTCGCCGGCGGCATCAGGACCGCGATACCTTTCGGAACCTGGCATAACCCGGTAGATTGATCCTTCGCTGTCGCGCGCGATGCTCGCGCGGCGGTCAGGATATAGCATGACAACGCTCGTTCTCACCCATCCCGCCAGTCTCGATCATCTGACGCCGCCCGGCCATCCGGAGCGGCCGGATCGGATTCGCGCCATCGACAAGGTGCTGACCGAGGATCGTTTCAAGGGTCTGGCGCGCGGCGAGGCGCCGAAAGGATCGCTGGATTCGGTCGCGCTCTGTCATAGCGAGCACTATATTGCCGAACTCCGGCATAGGTCGCCAACGGATGGGCTAGTCTATCTCGACGGCGACACCTCGATGTCGCCCGGGACATGGGAAGCCGTCATGCGTGGCGTTGGCGGCGCGATCGCGGCGACCGAGGCGGTCATCGCCGGCCGCGCCAGCAACGCGTTCGTCGCCACGCGCCCGCCCGGACATCATGCCGAGGCCGGCCGGGCCATGGGCTTCTGCTTTTTCGACCAGGCGGCGATCGCGGCGCGTCATGCCCAGCGCAAGCACGGTATCGACCGCGTGGCCGTGGTCGACTTCGATGTCCATCACGGCAATGGCACACAGGACATCTTCTGGGCCGATCGAACGGTGATGTATTGCTCGACCCATCAGATGCCGCTGTTTCCCTACAGCGGCGCGACCGACGAACGCGGCGATCACGACACCGTCGTCAATGCGCCGCTGGCAGCGGGCGATGGCGGGATCAAATTCCGTTCCGCGTTCGAGAACCTGATCCTGCCGCGCGTTCGGACTTTCGCGCCCGAACTTCTCATCATTTCCGCCGGCTTCGACGCCCACAGGCGCGATCCACTGGCAAGTCTCAATCTGGAGGCGAGCGATTTCGGATGGGTGACGCGCAAATTGATGGATATCGCCGATTCGACCGCGGACGGCCGAATTGTCTCGGTGCTCGAGGGCGGCTATGATCTTCAAGGCTTGCGGGAATCGGTGGCCGCGCACGTCGCCGCATTGATGGGTGCGTGACATTCTGCCGCGCTAAGGCCGAAACGCTCCCATAACCTGCAAGCAATCGATTCCGGAAAACATCAGATGGCCGAAAATACCCTCGCCAACACACTTGCCGACGTGAAGAGGCTGTCCTTCGAGCATGCCATCGCGGAGCTTGAATCCATCGTCAAGCGCCTGGAGGACGGCAAGGTCCCGCTCGAGGAATCGGTCGTGATCTATGAACGCGGCGAAGCGCTGAAGCGACGTTGCGAGGAACTGCTTCGGCAGGCCGAAGCGCGGGTGGAGAAAATCACCACGGACGCGTCCGGCCGCCCGACGGGGACGGAACCGCTGGATGTGCAGTAGAAAACTCCACGCCGGAATGTTCCATCGACGGAGGCCGATCCGGAACCCGTGAGGGCCCAAGGCTTTAATTCAAATTAAGTATCCTTGAACTAATTATCCTTGATTATTGTGCAGTCGCGGTTCCGCAGGGCTGCAACTTCAGCCCGTTGGTGGCGTTAGCTTTCCACTTTCCGGCAGGCCGGGTTGCGACATTGAACCTTCGGCAGGGCCAGCCCAACCCAAAGGCTGCCCGTTGGCTTTGGCCGCAGGTTTGGTGTAATGCTTTTTGAACTGCGCGCTGCCGAACCTGCTCCGCGACCGGCGCTGAAGCGGGTAAGTGCCTTAAGCAGCTCACAAAAACGATTTGGATCGGTGATACGATATAAAGAGTGACGTCTACTACAGTTCTCGGCCGGAGCGTCAGCCAAACTTCAAGCATGTCAGCGCCTGAAGTTTCGCGACCCTGGGGACGTCTGTTGCGCGACGGCGCCGCTGTCCTATCTCCGTCTGAGGCTCCCGGACATACAAAATTGGAATGCCGCAGTGACTGATTTCAGTAAGACCCCGCTTCTGGATACCATCCGCACCCCCGCCGACTTGCGCAAGCTCAAGTTGGAGCAGATCCGGCAGGTCGCGGACGAGTTGCGCCAGGAGACCATCGACGCGGTGTCGGTGACGGGAGGACATTTCGGCGCGGGCCTCGGGGTGGTCGAACTGACCACCGCAATCCACTACACCTTCGATACTCCGCGCGATCGGCTGATCTGGGACGTCGGCCATCAGGCCTATCCTCACAAGATCCTGACCGGCCGCCGCGACCGAATCCGCACGCTGCGTACCGGCGGCGGGTTGTCCGGATTCACCAAGCGCACGGAGAGCGACTACGATCCGTTCGGCGCCGCGCACTCCTCGACATCGATCTCGGCCAGCCTCGGCATGGCGGTGGCGCGCGACCTCTCCGGCGGCAAGAACAACGTCATCGCCGTGATCGGCGACGGCGCGATGTCGGCGGGCATGGCGTACGAGGCGATGAACAACGCCGGCGCGATGAATTCGCGGCTGATCGTTATTCTGAACGACAACGACATGTCGATCGCGCCGCCGGTCGGGGCGATGTCGGCCTATCTGTCGCGGCTCTACTCGGGCAAGACCTACCGCTCACTGCGCGAAGCCGCCAAACAGCTCGGCAAACACCTGCCGAAAATGATCGCCGACCGCGCCGAGCGCGTCGAGGAATATTCGCGCGGCTTCATGGTCAACAGCGGCACACTTTTCGAAGAGCTCGGCTTCTACTACGTCGGTCCGATCGACGGCCACAACCTCGACCACCTGCTGCCGGTGCTGAAGAACGTCCGCGACATGGAGAACGGCCCGATCCTGGTTCACGTGGTCACGCAAAAGGGCAAGGGCTATCCACCCGCCGAGGCCGCAGCCGACAAGTATCACGCGGTGGTCAAGTTCGACATTTCCACCGGCGCGCAATCCAAATCCAAGCCGAACGCTCCCGCCTATCAGAATGTGTTCGGCCAAAGCCTCGTCAAGGAGGCCGAAAAGGACGACAAGATCGTCGCCATCACCGCGGCGATGCCGTCGGGCACTGGCGTCGACATCTTCAACAAGGCGTTCCCGAAGCGCACCTTCGATGTCGGCATCGCCGAGCAGCACGCGGTGACCTTCGCCGCTGGCCTCGCCACCGAGGGCTACAAGCCGTTCTGCGCGATCTATTCGACCTTCCTGCAACGCGGCTACGATCAGGTGGTGCACGACGTGGCGATCCAGTCGCTGCCGGTGCGCTTCGCCATCGATCGCGCCGGCCTCGTCGGCGCCGACGGCGCGACGCATGCCGGGTCGTTCGACAACGCCTATCTCGGCTGCCTGCCGAACTTCGTCATCATGGCCGCCGCCGATGAGGCCGAGCTGGTGCACATGGTCGCGACACAGGTCGCGATCAACGATCGCCCGAGCGCGGTGCGCTATCCGCGCGGCGAAGGCCGCGGCGTCGAGATGCCCGAGGTCGGCGTCCCGCTTCCGATCGGCAAGGGCCGCGTCATTCGCCAGGGCAACAAGGTCGCGCTTTTGTCGTTCGGCACCCGCCTCGCCGAGTGCGAGAAAGCGGCAGACGAGCTTGCCGCGCACGGCCTCTCCACGACCATCGCCGACGCGCGTTTCATGAAGCCGCTCGACGTCGATCTGGTGATGAAGCTCGCGCGCGACCACGAGGTGCTGATCACCATTGAGGAAGGCTCGATCGGCGGCTTCGGCTCGCATGTCATGCAGACGCTGTCGGACAACGGCATGCTCGATGGCGGGTTGCGGATGCGCGCGATGATCCTGCCGGACGAGTTTCTCGATCACGACACGCCGGCGGCGATGTACGCCGTCGCCGGGCTCGATGCCAAGGGGATCGTCGCCAAGGTGTTCGAGGCGCTCGGCAAGGACGTCAACACCGAGACCGTCAAGCTGGCGTGATCCAATCGGGACTCTTGGCCCGCCTTGCCTTTGGCCAACTTGGAGCCGGATGTGGCTAGGGGCTGATAATGGCGAAGCGCGAGAGCACCATGTCCCCTCCTCGCAAGCGCGCCGACGTGTTGCTGGTCGAGCGCGGCCTGTTCGAGAGCCGGGCGCGGGCACAGGCTGCGATCGAGGCCGGACTCGTGACCGCCAACGGCAAGGCGGTGAGCAAAGTCTCCGAGACCATCCCGGAGAGCGCCACGCTCGAGGCACATCCTGCGCACCCCTACGTGTCGCGCGGCGGCGTCAAGCTCGCCGGCGCGCTGGAGCGCTATCCGATCGAGATCGAAAACCATGTCTGCCTCGATGTCGGCGCCTCGACCGGCGGCTTCACTGAGGTACTGCTCGCGAACGGCGCGAGCCTGGTCTTCGCCGTCGACGTCGGACACGATCAACTGCATCCAAGCCTGCGCGACCATCCGCGCGTGGTGTCTATGGAATCCACCGACATCCGCTCTTTCGAGGGCAAGCGTCTGCCGCAGCGGCCGGACGTGGTGGTGATGGATGCGAGCTTCATTTCGTTGAAGGCCATTCTTCCGGTCGCGTTATCGCTGGCGGCCGCGCCGATGCATCTCCTCGCGCTGATCAAGCCGCAATTCGAGGCGCCGCGCGCCGCGATCAAGAAAGGCATCGTGCGCGACGCGGCGGTGCATCGCGCGGTGTGCGACGACATCGCGGCCTTTGCGGCAACGCTCGGATGCACCGACATCGATGTCTTTCCGTCGCCGATCGCCGGCGGCGACGGCAACGCCGAATTCTTCCTCGGTGCGCGCCGTGGCTAGAGCGGGATGGGTTTATTTTGAATTGATTGAGATTCCCAAATCAGAATGCATCTGATTCAACATGCTGACTGGGAAGGAGGCCAGCATGGATGGGACAAGCCTATTCGAACGACCTTCGTGAGCGGGTAGTGCGTGCTGTCGTTAAAGGTGGCCTGTCGCGGCACCAGGCTGCGGCCCAGTTTGGGGTGGGCATCAGCACGGCGATCAACTGGGTACAACGCTTCCACGAGACCGGCAGCGTCGCGCCAAGCCAGATCGGCGGCTACAGGCCAAAGAAGATTGCGGGGCCGCACCGCGAATGGCTGCTGCAACGGTGCCGAAAGGACTTTACCGTGCGCGGGCTGGTGGCCGAACTTGCCGAGCGTGGCCTTAAGGTCGATTACCGCACGATGTGGGAGTTCGTTCACGCTGAGAAGCTCAGTTACAAAAAAAGACGCTGATTGCCGCAGAGCAGGATCGTCCCGATGTCGCCCGTCGGCGAGCGCAATGGACCAGGTATCGAGATCGGATTGATCCCACTCGGCTGGTGTTCATCGATGAGACCTGGACCAAAACCAATATGGCGCCGCTGCGGGGCTGGGCGCCGCGCGGTCAACGCATCAAAGCCAAGGTGCCGCATGGCCGCTGGCAGACCATGACCTTTATGGCCGCTCTGCGCCACGATCGCATCACCGCGCCGCGCCGTGGTTCATCGAGGGGCCGATCAACGGCGAAGCCTTTCTTCTCTACATCGAGAAGGTTCTGGTCCCGACCCTGCGGCACGGCGACATCGTCATCATGGACAACCTCGGCTCGCACAAGGCCAGCGCCGTGCGTCGCGTCATCCGTGCCGCCGGTGCCCGGCTCTTCTACCTGCCGAAATACTCGCCTGATCTGAACCCGATCGAGCAATTCTTTGCCAAGTTCAAACACTGGCTACGCAAAGCCGCCCAGCGAACCACCGAGGCCGTCTACAATGCTATCGCTCCGATCCTCGAAACCGTTGCACCGGCTGAATGCGCCAACTACTTCGTCAATGCAGGATACAACCAAATCTAAACTCATCATGCTCTAGCGCATGATGATTTTTGATCGAGATCGGTCAAAAATCATCGACGTGGTCGATTCAATGTCTTGAGAAGCGGGATGCGGGCGGAAAACCGCACCGCAGTTTTCTCGTCCCGCTCTAGAAGGTGGCCTTCGCCTTGAGATAGAACGTGCGTCCCGGCTGCGGCAGACCCCAGGCCAGTTCGTAGTTCTGGTCGAACAGGTTCTTGACGCCGCCCGCCAGCTCGACGTTCTCCATCAGCATATAGCTGACGTTGACGTTGGCGAGCGTATAAGCTCCGGTGCGGATATAGGGGGCGGGAAAGGCGTTATACACCACTCCGCTCCCGGAGGTGTTGACCTCGCTCCAGCGGTCGCTGGCGATCTCCAGGCTCGGCGTGACGGTAAGCAGATCGATCGGCCGCCACGATGCATAAAGGAACGCCTTGTGTGTCGGCACGCCACCCGGCTTGAACCCGGGAACGGACACGTCACTGACGTCACGCTCGATGAAAGTATAGTTGCCGCCGACCGTAAGCTGCGGCGAAAGCTGCGCGTCCAGTGACATCTCGAAGCCGTAGAACTCGCCTTTGTTGATGTTGCGCGTCTGTGACTGCGTCGAACTGACACGAACCGCCTGGATCAGATCGCGCACGTCACTATAGAAGATCGCAGCCGAGCCCTTCAGGTTGGGAGCGATGCGACCCTTCCAGCCCAGTTCGTAGTTGGTGGCGCGCTCGGGGCCGAGGTTGGGGTTGGGAATCGCGGTACCGAACCGCTGGCTGTAAAGCTCGAAGATGGTCGGAAAGCGCGCGCGGTCGGATACGCTGAAATGAACCTCCGCGGTGTCGCTGTAACGCCAGATTGCCGCCGTCTGCCAGTTGAAGGAATTGGCGCCCCCTTTGGGGTATTCGTAAATCCCGCGAGCACTGTTGTATTCCTGGGCCTTGCTGATCCAGTAATCGTCGTAGCTGATGCCACCGACCAGATCGAAGTCCGGCCTGACGTGGAACGTGTTTTCCAATGCGAGCGAATACGTCGTCTGCGCCTGATTCTGCTTCGGCTCGACAAAGCCTCCAGAGGGTAGCGTCGGCTGGTTGTGATTCCATTCGGTGTGGGAATCCTCACGGTAATGAAACGCCGCCTTCAGCGTGTTCATCGGGATCAGTTCGGTGCCGGCCTCGACCGAGCCGCCGCGCGCGTTGTCGTCATAATAGCTGTTAAAGCCTCGGCCAAGCGCCTGCTTCGTATAGGTGATGTCGTCGAAGGCCGAGAGCAGGTTGTAGAACGTGTTGTAGTAAAGCTTGGTCTTGACGTAGGAGGCGTCGCCGAGTTGCGTGCTCGACATGAACGACAGGTTCTGAATATCCCACGCCGGCCAGAGCCAATAGTTCTGTGGCTGTGGCGGATTGTTGTAAACGTTGAGCGGCGCGCCCTTGGAGCCGGACTGCTTGATGAAGTTGATGCTATATTCGTCGGTGGCGTTCGGAGTAAAACCAGCCTTGAGGTTGACGCGCCAGTCGCGGCTGTCCGAACCGTCGCGCCGGCCGCCATCCTGAAGCGAACCACGATAGGAGCCCTGCGCCGGGAAGGGACGGTAGTCGCGCGACAGCGACCAGAAGTCCTGGTCGAGATAGTTGGCGCTGCCCTGAACGTAGAATTTTTCCTGACGCGAGCCGAGCATCGCGTAGCTGTTCCAGCCCTGGTACGCGCCGCGATTGTCGAATGCGGCGCCGCCGCTGAATTCGCCCTCGAACGGCTTCACCGGTTTGCGCGAGACCAGGTTGATGGCGCCGCCCATGCCGCCGGGGCCGTCGAGCACCGAGGCGTAACCCTTCTGGATCTGAATTTCGGCGATGTCGTTGGTGAGAAAGCGGCTGAAATCGAGCCGGTTGTCGGCGGGCAGATAGACCCGCACGCCGTCGATCATCAGCGGCACCTGCCAACGGCCGAAACCGCGGACGAAGATGTCGGTCTCGTTGCGCTGGCCATTGGGAGACAATGTACTGACCACGCCGGGCACCAGATTCACCGCCTGGTCGAGGGTTTGCTTCCCGAACGTCCACATCTCCTCGCGCGTGATCGTCGAACCGCCGACGCCGGTCTGGCCCTGCCCGGCCCCCGAAACATAGATCTCGCCCAGTTGATAGACCCCGTCACGATCCTGCGCTTCGGCGCCGACCGACATCGCGACAATGGCTACCGATGACAGGAGCACACTCCTGCCCGCAAACCTCGTTGATCGTCTCACGCCTGCCCCCTTGCCCCTTACGATTCGTTATATTCAACTGAATATATTGATATCGAAGAACGCGAGGTTTCGGCATAGGTGACATATTGACGCATATATAACGCAAGGCAATGACCCAGAAATAAAGGTGTCACCCTGCGGATTGACCTGACCGCCGACGCCGCCGCTTCCATGTCCGCGCCGGCCGAAAACCGGCGGCGTTTGCCGGAAACGTTAACCCTTCGCTAACCATACACCGGGCAAATTTTGCCGGGCGGAATCCGGGTGACGTGGAGCGTCGCTGGCTGCGCGAACGGGAGGAGCCCGTGGACGCCAGCGCGGCACTTCACTTACGCGGCGCAGACGGCTCGGGACGCGCGGACAGCATTCGCGGGGGAAACGGCAACCACAATGAGCATCACGGCGGGTCAGGGCGCGGGCGCGCAAGTCTCGGGTTTTCCGAGTTTCAGCGAAATCGTAACCATGCTGCGGCGCGGCGATCTCGCGCTGGCCTTCGGCATTCTCACGATTCTCGTCGTCCTGATCCTGCCGCTGCCCTCGGTGGTGCTGGACCTGTTCCTCGCCATCTCGATCACGCTGTCGATCCTGATCCTGATGACGTCGCTGTTCATCCAGGCTCCGCTGGAATTCTCCGCATTCCCGACCGTGCTCCTGATTTCGACCATGCTGCGCCTGTCGCTCAACCTGGCCTCGACCCGCCTGATCCTGTCGCACGGTCACGAGGGCACAGCCGCCGCCGGCCATGTCATCGAAGCCTTCGGCAACTTCGTCATGGGCGGCAACTTTGTGATCGGCATCATCGTGTTCGCGATTCTTGTGATCGTGAACTTCGTGGTCATCACCAAGGGTTCGGGCCGCATCGCCGAAGTCGCGGCGCGCTTTCAACTCGATTCGATGCCCGGCAAGCAGATGGCGATCGACGCCGACCTCTCCGCGGGTCTGATCGATGAAAAGACCGCAAAGGAGCGGCGCAAGGCGCTCGAGGACGAAAGCGGTTTCTTCGGCGCCATGGACGGCGCCTCGAAGTTCGTGCGCGGTGACGCCATCGCCGGCCTGCTCGTCGTCTTCATCAACATCATCGGCGGCATGATCATCGGCATCGCCCAGCAGGGCTTGAGCTTCGGCGACGCGGCGCACAGCTACACCGTGCTCACCGTCGGCGACGGTCTGGTGACGCAGATTCCGGCGCTGATCGTGTCCACAGCCGCCGGCCTTCTGGTGTCGAAAGCCGCCGTCACCGGCGCCGCCGACAAGGCGCTCATGAAACAACTCTCCGGCTATCCGCAGGCGCTCGGCATGTCGGCGGGGGTGATGCTGGTGCTGGCGATGCTGCCCGGCATCCCGATGCTGCCGTTTCTCGCGCTGGGAAGCGGTGCGGCGGCGCTGGCCTGGACCTCGCGCAAACGTCACAGCATCGCGGCTGCGGAAGCGCAAGCGGCGGCATCGTCCGAAGCGAAGGCCGCGACGGCCCAGGCAGCCGCCGAGGAGCCGATCTCCGCGGCGTTGAAGATCGACGACCTGAAGATCGAACTGGGTTATGCGCTGTTGCCGCTGGTCAATGGGCCGGACGGCCAGGATCGCCTCACCGAACAGATCAAGGCGCTGCGCCGCTCGCTGGCGATCGAGATGGGATTCGTGATGCCGGCGGTGCGGATTCTCGACAACGTGCAACTCGAAGCCAACACGTACATCATTAAAATCAAGGAGGTCGACGCCGGCTCCGGCCGGATCTGGCCGAACCAGTACATGGTGATGGATCCCACCGGCGATCAGGTCGATGTCCCCGGCATCCACACCACCGAGCCGACCTTCGGCCTGCCGGCAACATGGGTCGATGCCTCGCTGAAGGAGGAGGCTTCGCTGAAGGGCTATACCGTGGTCGATTCCGCAACGGTGGTTTCGACCCATCTCACCGAACTGCTCAAGACCAACATGTCGGACCTGCTCTCCTACGGCGAGGTGCAGAAACTTCTGAAGGATCTGCCGAAGGAACAGGGCGAACTGGTCAAGGACATCGTCCCCGCCCAGATCACGATCTCCGGGATCCAGCGCGTGCTTCAGCTTCTGCTTGCCGAGCGCATCTCGGTCCGCGATCTCTCCACCATCCTCGAAGGCATCGCCGATGCGCTGGCCTTCTCGCGCAATCCGGCGACGCTGGTCGAACATGTGCGCGCCCGCCTCGCGCGCCAGATCTGCGCCCAGAATACGTCGGGCGCCGGTTACCTGCCGCTGGTCGCGCTTTCGGCAAAATGGGAGCAGGCCTTTGCCGAATCCATCATCGGCCAGGGCGAAGAGCGCAGCCTTGCGATGCAACCCTCCAAGCTGTCCGAATTCATGACGGCGGTGCGCGACCGTTTCGAACAGGCTGCGCGCGAAGGCGAGGCACCGGTGTTAGTGACCTCAGCCGCAATCCGGCCGTTCGTCCGTTCGCTGGTCGAGCGGTTCCGCGCCCAGACCCCGGTGCTGTCGCAAGCCGAGATCCATCCGCGCGCCCGGCTCAAGACCGTCGGAAGCATCTGATCACCATCGAATCACGACGCCGTGGATGCGGCATTTTGGCATCAGACAAGTGATTTAAGTCTGACACGACAGGAGCGGCCCCCGATGGCCGGATCGAACTGGAATTTAACGTTAAAACGCTGATATAATTGTAAAATCATGGATTCACCGGCATCTTTCAGGCTGACCTGATCGCGCTGCTTCACACCTTTTCACGGCCTTGTGATGGCCTCTTCGGAACGGTGAGGACACTTCCTACGTTTTCAGGGCGCGAAACCATGAACCTGTGGGCAGACGACGGAGACAAATCTCCAAAGGAAGTTAACGGCAGGAGGGCTTCCAATGAACCACTCGATTTACAGCGCGGATCGGACGACCCACCTGAAGATCGTGGTGGTCGCTCTCATCGCAGGGATCGCGGTAGCAGGCTTTGCTGTTTCGGCGCGCATAAACGCAGACGACGGCTATACGCAGACCGCGCGCGTTATCAAGGCCGGCAAGCCGATGGCGGTCACGAGTTCCGACGCAATGGTGGTTCGCTGATGAATTTAAGGAATCACGAGGCTTCTTTACTTTGCCCCCCGAAGTCGCCGCGTGAGTCGTAGAGTACCCCACTAACCCCAAGTGGACTACGATGGAAAACGCCCGCCCCCCACGGGCGTTTTCTTTTGCGCCTTTTCTTTTGCGCCAATGAAACGTGCGCCGACGAAACGCGGCGTCCCAGTCGTCGATCCGGGGCGGGCCGCCTGAGCATTATCCGCTTTCCGTCGTCGGCGCAGCTTCGAGCACATGAGCTGCGCAAAAACAAACCCGGGCCAAACAGCCCGGGTTTGTTGAATGTGAACTCTCGATCTGTTGTTCAGGCGATGGCGGCGTTCATGCGCGCCCGCATCTGACCGATACTGTCGAGATCGGCCTGCTCGCGCGCACTCTCTTCCGCGCGCTCGCGTGCCTGGTCGCGTTCGTCCAGCAATTCGACCTTCTTCAGTTCCTCAAAGGCTTCCGCCAGGTTAATTTTGGCCTCTTCGAGCTGGACACGCAGTTCGTCCGCCGAGCGGGTCAGGTTTTCGCGACGCTGGATCGCCGCCTTGGCATAGGTCGGATAGGCGAAGTGCGCTGGATCGTTGATCCCGGCGCGCTCCTGCTCGATTTCGATCTCACGCTCCAGATCGACCGACATGCGCTGAAAGTCAGCGATCATGCTCTCGATCTGGGCCACCCTCCGTCGCTTTTCCTCGACCTGGAATTTCCTCAGGCGGATCAGCGTTTCACGCGACTTCATCGACTCGTACTCCCTCCAGAAGTCCCCATCCGAGCAGGACACACTGGCCACCGCTTGCGGGCCTCGCCGGCACCTCTCCGATAACAAGCAGATGATGACCCGACAAAGTTAGCTTTCCGTTTCCAAGGTCTTAAGGATTTGCTGCAACCGCAGATAGCCGTCCTCGATGCTGGTCACCTCGTCCTTGGCCTGACGCAGGAAATCTTCCAGGACGGGATTGAGCCGGATCGCCTCGTCGACCTCGGCGTTGGAACCGCTCCGGTAGGCTCCGAGGCGGATCAGTTCCTCCATGTCGGAATAGGTGGCCATCACCTGCCGCCCGCGCGTGATGACCGGGAGGAAGGCCGGATCGGCGGATTTCGGCATAGTGCGCGACACCGATTTCAGGACGTTGATCGCGGGATAGCGGCCGCGCTCGGCGATCGAGCGCTCCATCACGATATGGCCGTCGAGAATGCCGCGTACCGCGTCGGCCACCGGTTCGTTGTGATCGTCGCCATCCACCAGCACCGTGAAAATGCCCGTGATGGTCCCCTTGTCGGAGCCCGGACCGGCCCGCTCCAGGAGTTTGGGCAGTTCGGTGAACACAGTCGGGGTGTAGCCTTTCGTGGTCGGCGGCTCACCGGTCGATAATCCGATTTCGCGCTGCGCCATCGCAAACCGCGTCACCGAATCCATCATGCACATGACATCCTTGCCCTCGTCGCGGAAATATTCCGCGATGGCGAGCGTCAGATAGGCAGCCTGCCGCCGCATCAAGGCGGGCTCGTCGGAGGTCGCGACCACGACCACGGATCGCGCAAGCCCTTCCTCGCCGAGATCATCCTGCAGGAATTCCTGCACCTCGCGGCCACGTTCGCCGACCAGCCCGATCACCGAAACGTCGGCATCCGCGTTACGCGCCAGCATCGACAGCAGCACCGATTTGCCCACGCCGGAACCGGCGAAAATGCCGAGCCGCTGGCCGCGGCAGCAGGTCAGGAACGTGTTCAGCGCGCGCACCCCGAGATCGAGCGGCTTGCCAACGCGCTTGCGCGAATGCGCGGGCGGCGGCGAATTGCGAAACGGCATCGATACCGATCCCTGTGGCAACGCCCCCTTGCCGTCGACCGGTTCGCCCATGGCATTGAGAACACGGCCAAGCCAGGCGGCGGACGGGCGCACCTGACCGGAGGCATTGGCGATCACGGCGCGGCAGCCGCGCCGCACCCCCTCAAGGCCGCCGAACGGCATGACCACCGCATTGTCGCCGCTGAAGCCGACCACCTCCGCCGGGATGATGCGGTCGTCGCCGGTCTCGATCACGATGCGCGCGCCGACCGACATGGCATGGATGGGTCCAGCGACCTCGACCATGAGGCCACGCACCCCCACGACACGGCCATAAATATTGACGCGTTCGATATCGCCGACCTGGTCGGCGAGGCCCTTCATCGCGAAAACCTTAAGTTTCCGCGCATTAGCAGACCCCCTTTAACCTCGTGTTTACCCGCATCGTTAATCATTGCGTCACTGTCTTTGGTGACTGAGCGCGCCTGTCTTCAGGACGAAGGCGAGTCGCGGGAGTCGGTTAGGCCCGGCTTTTAATGTGGAGCCTGAGCGCAAGCGGATAGGAAAAGCTGCTTCTATGCAACATCTTATGGCGATTCGATGAAAATTGCACCGTTTGATCTTGCACAACAGAATCAGTTTTTGTTAACCATAGGCGGTCAGGATCCGAATCAGTTGCTTAAAGGCGTTTCCAGTGCCGCAAGTATTGCGGCCGGCCTGACGCCCGGCGCGGCGACGATTAGGGGACTGGCATGCGCGTTTTGCTGATTGAGGATGATAGCGCCGTCGCGCAGTCGATTGAGCTGATGCTCAAATCCGAGAGTTTTAACGTCTATACGACGGATCTCGGCGAAGAAGGCGTCGATCTCGGCAAACTATACGACTACGACATTATCCTTCTCGACCTGAACCTGCCCGACATGTCCGGTTATGACGTGCTCAAGCAGCTTCGCGTCTCCAAGATCAAGACACCCATTCTGATCCTCTCCGGCCTCGCCGGCATCGAGGACAAGGTCAAGGGCCTCGGCGTCGGCGCCGACGACTACATGACCAAGCCCTTCCACAAGGATGAATTGGTCGCCCGCATTCATGCGATCGTGCGCCGCTCCAAAGGTCATGCCCAGTCGGTGATCCAGACCGGCGATCTCGTGGTCAATCTCGACACCAAGACGGTGGAAGTCGGCGGCCAGCGCGTCCATCTCACGGGCAAGGAATACCAGATGCTCGAGCTGCTCAGCTTGCGCAAGGGCACCACGCTGACCAAGGAAATGTTCCTCAACCACCTCTATGGCGGCATGGACGAGCCGGAATTGAAGATCATCGACGTCTTCATCTGCAAACTGCGCAAGAAGCTCGCCAACGCCTCGGAAGGACGCAACTTCATCGAGACGGTCTGGGGCCGCGGCTACGTCTTGCGCGAGCCGCATGATGATGATGTGCGTATCCCGGCCTGACATCGGAACTCACCGTTCCTCCCGGACTGGCCCCGCCATAAATGAATGGCGGGGTTTTTGTTTATGAGGCGCGCGCCTGCCGACCTTCCGCGGTCGGGATCCGGTTGCGGTCGCGTCAAGAGCGGCGATCCGGATTCCGGCGCGACAAAGACATACGAAGCTGGATTCCGGGTTCGCGCCGAACGGCGCGTTCCAAATGACGCGCTCCGGAATGACACGCTCCGGAATGACCTGGATGGAACGTTGTCGACTGGCCGCTACGCGCGGGCTGCGGACCGGGCCGAGAGCATGCCTGGAACCAGCGGCGGCGCGCTGACCTGATTGGGCCGATAGAGACCGCGTTTGTCCGGATGAGGCTTGAACACGTCGGTCAACCCGACCACGGTTTCCGCCGCGCCGAGCGCGAGAAAACCGTCGCTTTCCATCCGCTTCGCAAGCCGCGTGAAGATGCGGACCTTGGTTTCCTGATCGAAATAGATCAGCACGTTGCGGCAGAAAACCACGTCGAAGGTGCCGAGGTGGGAAAAATCCTGCAACAGATTGAGCTGGCGGTGCTGAACCATCGCGCGAATGTCGGCGTTGATCTGCCAGAGTTCGCCCACCTGCTTGAAATACTTGATCAGCAACTGAATGGGCAACCCGCGCTGCACCTCGAACTGGCTGTAGAGACCGGCCCGAGACTTTTCGAGCACCTCGTTCGACAGATCTGTGGCGATGATCTCGGTGCGCCATCCCGCCAGCGCGGCACCGTATTCCCTGAGACACATCGCGATCGAATACGGCTCCTGTCCGGTCGAACCGGCGGCGCACCAGATCCGCAGGCTGCGGCGAGCCGCACGGGCCTGCACCAGCGCCGGGATCACGGTATCGCGCAAGTGCTCGAACGGCGTCTTGTCGCGAAAGAAGAAGGTTTCATTGGTGGTCATCGCTTCAACGACGTCAACGCTCAGGGCTCCGGCGCCGCTCTTCATCTTCTGCACGAGGTCGCTGATACCCGAAAGGCCGGCCTTGCGCGCGAGCGGGGTCAAACGGCTCTCGACCAGATATTGCTTGTCGAGGGCAAGATCGAGTCCGGACTGGTCCTTCAGAAACTTACGCAGGTACTCAAAATCAAGCGGTGTCACGCATGGCCTCCCGCAAACAGCCGAACGAGCTTCGGCGCGATTTGTTGAAGCGGCAAAACGGCCGCGCAAATTCCGGCCTGGGCAGCTGCGCCCGGCATTCCCCACACGACGCTGCTCGCTTCGTCCTGCGCGATGACACTTCCTCCCGCAGCGACAATCTGCTTGCCGCCGCGCATTCCGTCCGATCCCATCCCCGTCAGGATGACGGCCAGAATGCCTCCCTGCCAGATATCGATCGCCGATGTGAACAGCGGATCGACGGCCGGCTTGCAGAAGTTCACCGGCGGGCCGTCATCGAGCGCGATAACGGCGCCCGTGCCCTTTCGCACCACCCGCATGTGGCGACCGCCGGGCGCGACATAGATCCGTCCCGGCTTCACGACCTCCTCATTCACGCCCTCGCGCACCGGGCGTCCGGCGACCCGCGCCAGATGTTCCGCGAGAATGGTCGTGAAGGTCGGCGGCATGTGCTGCGTGATCAACACCGGAACGGTGTCGATCACGGACTCAATTCCGGCTACCAGCGTCATCAGTGCCTGCGGCCCGCCCGTGGATGAACCGATCAGCAACACGCGCGGATGCAGCGAACCGAAGGGACGCAGTGTCGGCGCGGATTGCGCCGACGCAAGAGCGGCCCGGGTGGGTTTCGGTGCCTGTTCGCGAGGCGCCAGCGGCGGGGCGGCGACCACCGCCGGACGCCGTCGCTTTGCGGTGAGGTTCCGGATCTTCTGAATCAGGTCGTGCTTGAAGATATCGGCGGCCGCGATCTCGCGGGTGCTCTCCGGCTTCGGAATGTAATCCGCGGCGCCGAGCGACATGGCCTTGAAACTGATCTCCGCGTTGCGACGGGTGAGCGTCGAGGCCATGATGATAATGAGATCGGGCTTCCTGGCCAGCAGTTGCGGCAGCGCAGAAATGCCGTCGAGATCAGGCATCTCGATATCAAGGACGACAACATCGGGATTGGCCCGCTCGACCTGGCTGACGGCATCGAGCCCGGTGCGCAGCGAAGCCGCGACCAGCATGTCGGGTTCAGCGTCGATCCAACGGGAAATCAGCCCGCGAATGACGACGGAGTCGTCGACCACCATGACGCGCAACGGCGCCTGCCCCGAATCCAAAGCCGCCGGACTTGCCAAAGCAGTACTCATTCCCCACCAGACGCAACTGCGAACAAAGACGATGTCTGCGCCGGGCGCGATCCGGTACGGCGCGGTTAGAGTCCCTTCGCTTCTGACGGAAACAGAAGCGGGCTCCAGGATTTCAATTTAATGCCGTATTCTTCACGCGAACCGGCATCCATGTCGCTCGAACTCAGATCAGGCCGATTTCCTGGAATTTTGCCGTCACGATGTCCTTGTCGAAGGGCTTCATGATGTATTCGTTGGCGCCGGCATGAAGCGCACGGGCGATATGCGCGACATCGTTCTCCGTGGTGCAGAACACCACCTTCGGCTGATCACCGCCGGGCATCCGGCGCAGGTTGCGAAGGAACTCGTAACCGTCCATGACCGGCATGTTCCAGTCCAGCAGCACGGCATCCGGCAGTTCGCGCTTGCAGGCGTCAAGCGCCTTCTCGCCGTCCTCCGCCTCGACGATATTGAAATTGAAGCCTTCCAGGATACGTCGCGCGACCTTACGGATAACGCTTGAATCATCCACGACCAGACATGTTTTCATTTCGGCCTCCGCCTCTTTCCAACCTTCATGACGGGACGCTTTCCCGATGACTCCTTGCCGCCGGTCTCAAGCCGCAAGCTTGTCAGGCGCGATCTCCAAAATGCGATCGACGTCGAGAACGACCATCAATTGTCCATCCAGCCGATGCACACCCGCCGACATTTCCGTCATCCGCGGATCGAGGTTGGCCGGATTGACCTCGCGGCTGTCATCCGGAAGCGCCATGACCTCGCCGATCGAATCGATCAGAAGTCCATAGGACTCGCCCCGCAGTTCCACGCCAACGGCCATCGGCGGACGGTCGGCCTCTTGCGTCAGAAGGCCCAATCGCGCGCGCATGTCGATCGCGGTGACGATGCGGCCGCGCAGATTCAACACGCCCGCCACCTCGTTCGATGCCAGCGGCACGCGGGTCAGGCGTTCGGGCTTGAACACATCCTGCACCCGCGAGATCGGAAGCCCGAACAACTGCCCGCCGATCGTCGCGGTGACATATTCGGTAAACGCGCTTTCGCCGCCTTGATTTACCATGGTCATACTCTGATCCTTCATGCCGCCACGCGGCTGGTTTCGGCGGTCTGTTCTTTCAGCGCCGCAATGAGGCCGGGCCGGTCGAACTTGGCGACGTAATCGTGGAAGCCGGCCTGGCGACCCCGCTCGATCGCGGCCGGAGAAATCATCGATGACAGCGCGATGATCGGAGTCGCACTCAGGCGGCGGTCTGAGCGCACCGTCTCGGCGAACTCGAAACCGTTCATGTCGGGCATTTCAATATCGGTGAGGATCGCGTCGAACTCCTGACCCGATCGCAAAACGACGAGACCTTCCTGCGCGTTGGTCGCAAGCCGGACCTGATATCCTGCGGCCTTGAGAACCGGCGCCAGCATGTTGCGGAAAAAGGCGCTGTCATCCACCAGCAGCACCGACCGCGTGGCGGCGTCGGCACGCATCTCCTTGCGCTTGAACCAGTCGGAGAAAGCCATCGGCAGGAAATGACCGATATCGATCACGTCCGTCGCACGGCCCTTGATCACGGCGGAGCCGAGAATGCCCTGCTGATTGCTCGCCACCTCGATGTTCAGCCTCTCCTCGACGATGTCGATGATCTCATCGACCACCAGCCCCGCCGCCCGTCCCTCGTCAGCGAACACCAGGACAGCCTGCGATCCCGCGGTCCCGACCGAAACGCCCTCCATCAGCACCAGCGGCATGAGTTGCTCGCGGTACTGCACCATATAGCGGCCGTCGGAGATCTCGATCTTGCCGACAGCGATCTCCTCCAGCCGCGTGACGAGGGCGAGAGGCACCGCCTTGGGCTGCTCCGATCCGGCGCGGAACACCAGCAGCGACGTCATCTGCTCGGCATCGCCGGAGCCCGCTCCGTGCCCGTCGGCGATTTCCTGCTGCGTCGCCACCGATGCGCCGAGCGCATGTGCGATGCCATTCGGGTCGATGATCATGATCACGGCGCCGTCGCCGAGAATGGTGTTGCCCGAGAACATGCCGATATGCCGCAGCATGGTCGACATCGGCTTGACCACGATTTCCTCGGTATGGAATACGCCATCAACGACAATGCCGAAGGTCTGGTTTCCGACCTGCGTGACCACGATGAAACCGTTCTCGGGATCGCTGGATGCGCCATCATCGATCTTCAGGAGCTTCTTCAGGTGCATCAGCGGCAGCAGCTTGTTGCGCAGCCGCAGGACCGGAGTGTCCTTGATACGTTCGATACGGTGCTCCGAATCCGCTCGCACGCGCACCAGCTCGACCACCGAGAGCTGCGGTATCGCGTAACGCTCGCCCGCAGCCTCCACGATCAACGCCGACACGATCGCCAGCGTCAGCGGAATCTTGACGGTAATGCTTGAGCCCTCGCCGGCCACCGACTTGACGTCGATGGTGCCGCCGATCTGGTCGATGTTGGAACGAACCACGTCCATGCCGACGCCGCGCCCGGAAACGGCGGTCACGGCGGCCGCGGTCGAGAATCCGGGCGCGAAGATGAACTTGTGGATCTGCGCCTCGGTCATCTTCTCGAGTTCAGCCTCGGTCGCGAGGCCGTTCTGAATCGCCTTGGCCTTGATGCGCTCGGTATTGAGGCCGCGGCCATTGTCGGCGATGCAGATGATGATGTGGCCGCCCTCGTGGTAGGCCAGAAGGCGGATGGTGCCCTGTTCGGGCTTGCCCGCCTTGACCCGTTCCGCCGGCGTTTCCAGGCCGTGATCGGCGGAATTGCGCACCATGTGCGTCAGCGGATCCTTGATCAGATCGAGTACCTGACGGTCGAGCTCGGTGTCGGCGCCATGCATCTCGAGTTCGATCTGCTTGCCGAGTTCGCTCGACAGATCGCGCACGATACGCGGCAGCTTCTGCCAGGCGTTTCCGATCGGCTGCATGCGCGTCTTCATGACGCCTTCCTGCAGCTCGGCCGTGACGTTGGACAGCCGTTGCAACGGCACCTTGAATTCGTTGTCCTCGTGGCGACGGCTGATCTCGAGCAACTGGTTGCGCGTCAACACGAGCTCGGACACCATCGTCATCAGATGCTCGAGCGTATCGACGTTGACACGGATCGACTGGTGAGAAACCCGATCGCTTTCCGGAGTGTCTTCCGCTTTCTTCGGCGCCGCCTTGACGGCAGTTTTCGGAGCAGCGGCCGGCGCGGGCGTTGCGGATGCCGGCTGCGGAACGGGTGCGGGCTGCGGAGCGGCAGGCGCGGCCGATTCGACCTCCGTCTCCCGGAACGCGCGCTCGAGATCATCGAGCGACACCTCGCCCGGACGAAGCTGACGTTCGAGAATCTGATAAGTGAGCGTCCCTGCCGTCTCGGCGGCCGGCGCTTCGGCGGCAGGCTCGGGAGAGGAAGCGGCGGCTTCGGAGGCGCCATGCTCCGCCATGTGATGGAGCAGCTCGATCAGATCGGTATCCGATCCTTCCGGCTCGGTTTCGGTCGCCTCAAGCTGACCCAGAATATCCCTGATGCGATCAATGGTGGAGAGAATGAGCGTCACGGCCTCGCCGGTCACCGGCATGCCATCGCGAAACTTGCCCATCAGCGTTTCCGCTGCATGGGCGAGCGCCTCCAGCCTCGGAAGACCCAGAAAGCCGCACGTGCCCTTGATGGTGTGGACCAGCCGAAAGATATTATCCAATATCTTTGCGTTGTTCGGATCCTGCTCGAAGCTGACGAGCTGATTGTCGACGGTATCCAGACTCTCGTTGGTCTCTGTCAGGAATTCGCGGAGGAGATCGTCCATTGCCTTCTGGCCCTCGAACTGCCGGGGCGACGTCGTCGCGCCTTTTCGCGGCCGGGCCAGTTTCAACCCAAAGCATTTAATATTGGTTGAGCAAGCGGAAAAGAATACGCCGGACAGTCGGTACGATGGACTCGCCGCACAAACGCCGGCGAACGACCTCGCTGCACCTGTCGGAATTTTGGCCGATGCAGATACAGGGCGTTTAACGTTGATTTAGCAACGAAAAGGAAGGCACCCGGCAACCCCGGATCAAAACCCTGCCGCTGATCTCCGCGAACCCGGAAACCATTCGTTCACCTTATCAGGCGACGCCTCGTTCAACGGGCGCTTACAACCACTTTCTCGCTCTCCGCGACGATCGCGACGTTGATACCGCAGGCCTCAGCAAGCAGGCGGGTATAGTAGGGCTGAATCGCATGCGCATCGACGGCGCCGGTGGTGCCGGACGCGAGAAGATCGACGACGTTCTGCGAGATGCGGGCGTTCATTCCGGCGGCAGTGATCTGAAAGCCCATCGCCTCGCCCTCGCCAAGCGGATCGACGCTCAGCACGCCCCCGCGCGGAATCATCTGCTGCGCGATCACCAACAAGTTGAGCAGCAGTTTCACCCTGTTCTTCGGCAGCAGCAGACGCGGGAGACTCCAGGCGATCGTGATCTTGCCGTCCTCGAAATGGCCCTTCGCCATGGCCTGCGCATCGCCGAGATCGATCTGCGCACCGGCCGAGCCCGCAGCGCCGAATGCGAGACGGCAGAACTGCAGCCGCGCCGAGGCGGTTTTGGCGCTCTTGCGGATCAGGTCGAGGGCGAACTCGCGATCTTCCGGCTTCGGATTGTCGTCCAGCACCTCGAGCCCGTTGACGATTGCGCCAACCGGACTAATGAGGTCATGACAGACGCGCGAACACAGCAGTGCTGCGAGTTCGAGCATATCGGGAACGGGACCGGGAGACGACGTGCCAGACATGATACCTGCTCCTGGGATCCATTTCGGAAAATCCACAGCAACCGGACTTGCAGCGCGCGGATCTGACGAATCAAACGATGATGGTGGCTTGATACACTGCCGAAGCCTGTGCTGCCACCGCAAGGCGGCCACCGCCGTCCTCCCGCGCCGTGCAAGGACACTTCAGACGTGCCGGTGATCGACGCTCAAACGGCTGCGGCGCTGATGAATGCCCTCACCGCGCTGGTGGCAAAAGCCGGCGCCGCCACCCTCTCGGTCAGCCGCGATCGCATGACGATCAGCGGCAAGGCCGACGGCTCTCCCGTGACCGAGGCGGACCTCGCCTCCGACCGGATCATTGCCGACGGGCTCGCGCGGCTCTGCCCCGATATTCCGCTGCTGTCGGAGGAGCGCGTGCATCTTGCCGCGCCGCCTTATGCCGGCAGCTTCTTCGTGATCGATCCGCTCGACGGCACCAGGGAGTTCATCGCCGGCCGCGACGAATTCACCGTCAATCTCGCGATCGTGACGAACGGCGTGCCGCTATTGGGCATCATCGGCGCGCCTGCGCTGGGTATGATCTGGCGAGGTCTTGTCGGCCATGGCGCGGAGCGCCTCGCGGTCGGCGGCGGCGGCGCGGCCGAGCCGATCTCGACCCGGCCGTTTCCTGCCCATGGCGCATGGATCGCCGCCGTCAGCCGCTCCCACGGCGACAGCCGCTCGGACGCCTTCATCGACAGCCGGCCCGGCGCGGTGCGCGAGCCACTCGGCTCCGCCGTCAAATTCTGCCGGATTGCGGAGGGCGAAGCCGATATCTATCCTCGTCTCGCCCCGACCTGCGAATGGGACGTCGCGGCCGGTCACGCCCTGGTCGCCGCCGCCGGGGGCAAGGTCACGGACGGCAGCGGTGCCCCGCTGCGTTTCGGTGAAGCGCGCGCGGGATTTCTGGTGCCGGAATTTATCGCCTGGGGCGATCCCTCGGCCGCTCCGTGACGCAGACTGCCGCCTATGCCCTATTGCGCCAGTGTTTCCTTCAGCACGGTCCAACGACGCGTGGCGTCATGCAGATAGCGCGCCGGATTGGCCGCGAAGGCGGCGCGGGTGTCCTCATGGCCGAACAGGTAAAGCCGCTGGCCGACAATCAGCCAGAGCCGGGCGGTACCGGCGAAGGTTACGCCCCGCGCGATGTCGACCGGATCATAGCCACCGAAACATGGGCTATAGACATCCGGATTGGCGACAAAAAACGCCCGGTTATCGGGGTTGCTGAAGCGCCAGATCGCGCCGCCCTGCGACACCTCGAAGGCGGGGTCGCCCCGCACCGCGCGCGCGTCGGTAAAGAAAGCCACGGGATCGAACCCGCCGATCGCCAGCCCGGTATAACGGTCCGTCACGATCCGCTCGGAGGTCGCGGCCTTCGCCGCAAGGCCCACCCTGGCGCAGGCCAGCCCGCACCCCAGCAAGGCAATCGCGACTATTCCGAGGCGCAAGCCGTTTCCTTCCTGCCGCCGTGCCGTCATAGTTGATGCGGATAACGTGCGAGTCGAGGGGACGATCACCGAATCATACCGACCGCCGGTCAGCGTCGGGTTAAAGACGCAGCGACAAGTTTCGCTACCTTGGGGGTATCTTCCATGGCTTTGATTTCACGCCTCGCAGCGATCACGCTCGCTGCCGTGACGACGTTCTGGATCGTGCCGGCACCCGCCCAGCAGTCAGCCCCGCCATACGAGGCGGCTCCGGGCCAGCAACTGCCGCCGCCGCAACGGCGCGCCGGCCCCAGCAACTATTCGTCGGACGAACTGCTCAAATCCGGGACCCGGTTCTTCGGCAACGTCTCTCGCGGCCTCGCCTCGATCATTGAGCGCGCCGTCAGCCAATGGGGCCTGCCGAACGGCTACATCCTGGGTGAGGAAGGCTCAGGCGCCTTCGTGGCCGGCCTGCGTTACGGCGAGGGCACCCTCTACACCAAGAATGCCGGCGACCTGAAAGTCTACTGGCAAGGTCCGTCGGTCGGTTTCGACTGGGGCGGCGACGGCGCCCGCACCATGACGCTGGTTTACAACCTGCCTGCGACGAACGCGATCTATCAGCGCTTCGCGGGCATCGACGGCTCCGCCTACATCGTCGGCGGCTTCGGCATGACGGCGCTGACCGCGAACAACATCGTGCTGGTGCCGATCCGCTCCGGTCTCGGGCTGCGGCTGGGCGCCAATATCGGCTATCTGAAATTCACGCCGCGAGCGACCTGGAACCCGTTCTGAGCGCCCGACGGCTTCGTCCGTATCTTTCTGCGGCTCAGCCGGACTCTGCCCGACCGGAACGCTTTGCGAGGCGTGGCGCTGGCGTTTTGCCGGTCGCTCATGGCATGGTAACCGAATCCTTGTCCGGCTTGCGGAGCGCTCCCCATGGTCGAGCCGATCATGTATCTGGCGATCGGTTTTCTGGTTTCGATGCTGTGCGGACTGATGATCATGCCGCTCGTGCACAACCGCGCCGTCCGCCTCACCATCAAACGCCTCGAAGCCGCCACGCCGCTGTCGATGGCCGAAATCCAGGCCGATAAGGATCAGTTGCGCGCCGAATTTGCGATGTCGGCACGGCGTCTGGAAATGACCGTTGATACGCTGAAGCGCAAGACCGCCAGCCAGTCCGCCGAACTCGGCAAAAAGGCCGACGCCATCAACCGGCTGAAAATCGAACTCGGCGAGAAGAACGCCGCGATATTCAAGCTCGAGGGTCACGAGGAGAAGGTCGGCGCTCATTTGCACTCCACCGAACAGGAGCTTGCCGCACAGGCCGAAACCTTGCAGAGCGCCGAGCAGACCCTCGCCGACAGGCAAGCCGAACTCGGCCGGGTTCGTCAGGACCTGGCGGACCGCTCGCTGGCGGCGGAAAGCCGGCAGGCCGAACTGTTCGTGGTGCGCGCGCAGGTCGAGCGATTGCAGGGCCGGATCGGCGAGATCGAAAAGGAACTCGCCGACACGCAGGCGCGGCTCGAACAGCAGCGCGGCGCAACGGCCTCCACTGCGCGGGAGCGCGACGACGCCCGCAAACACGTGGAAAATCTGAGCCAGCGCATCGTCACCATCGACAGCCAGCTCATCGACAAGACCAAGGAGGCAGAACGGCTCGGCAGTCGTGCCAGAGAACTCGAAAGCCAGCTTGCCGCACAGACCAGGACGCTGGCCGAGCGGGACCAGGAGAACGGCCCGTTGCGAAAGGCCAATGCAGCCGCGCAACTCACCATCAACGAATTGCGCGAGGAGATCGCGTCGCTGACCGGCGGCAAGGCGCCGCTCATCGACGGACTGCGCAATGAAATGATCGCCACCGAACGGGCGCTACGCGCCGCCCGCGACGAGCGGGCCAAACTTCAGCGCGACATCACCGTGATCCAGCAGCAGGCGAAATCCTCCGGCACGGCCGAGCAGATGGAAAACGCGCTGCTGCGCGAGCGCATCAACGACATCGCCGCCGAGGTCTCCAGGCTGGCCATGACCATCGAGGGACCGGATTCCCCGATCAAGGCCATCCTGGCGGCTGACGCAACGCCGGCCAGGACGGCGAAGGCCGCGAACGGCGCAGGCGGCAACGGCGCGATCCCGTCCCCCGGCTCGCTGGCCGACCGCATCCGCGCCCTGCAATCCGAGGCCTCCGGCGGCGGGCGTTAGAGCTATTCCGGCTTTGATGAAATCAAAGCCGGCTCCCGCTTTTGATGCGTTTTTTGGCACGAACCCGGAAATACCCGCTTCTTTGAAAGCGCCGCAGCCGGGTTGAACGGACCGGCAGGCATAAGGTTCGCTTGACACCCCTGCCCCGCATTTCCTAAATCGCGGCTTCGGTCGTCGCGCCGGGCCCGCCGGTAACCGGGCCTGCCGATTTGAGGCAGATGACGATTCAGGGCGCATAGCTCAGCGGGAGAGCGTTCCCTTCACACGGGAGAGGTCCAAGGTTCGATCCCTTGTGCGCCCACCATTTGCCCGGCGGCGCTGCCGCGGGCGCGGCATTATGATCCGGCCAGTCGTGGCCCGACCCAATTCTCTCACAAAAGACGGGTTCGCGCGAACAGGGCCCGCAACGCGTCGGTGGCCTTGCGGCTGAGCATCGCGTCGCCGGCGGCAGCCTCGAGCGCGGCGCGGGCCTCCTCGTGCAGGGCGCGAAACTCGCCCCATTCGGCGGTGCTCAGGCGCGTGATGAAATCGTAAGCCTGTCCCACCGTCGCGATGGCAACGGACTCGCCGTTCACCTTGACGCGGAAAGTCGCCTGCAGTTTGGTGACCGAATCCGAGACCTTGTCCATGCCACACGAAAGACCTGCGTTGCGCGCGGCCGTCAAGATAAACGATCAGGGTTTCCCACGAAAGAAGCCGGGTGCGGTTTCTGATCGCGGGAGTTCCTGTTCCGGCTGAACCACGATGAAATCGACAGGACCGCCCGGCAACGCGTCATCGAACACGCCTATCACCAGACGACCGGTACGCCATGCCCTCGTATCGAGATTGGTGCGGCCTTCATACAACTCCGGCCCCAGCGCAAACGAGTCGTGTCCGTGCACGACATGGCGGCCCTCGAAGCCCGCCGCATCGCCTTTGGGATAGCGCTTCCAGAGCAGCGTGGACTCAGGCTGCGCGTCGCGGGCAACGCCGGGATCGAGCCCGGCGTGAACATAGATGCGGTGCGAATCGACATGCATCAGCGGCAGCGCCTCCAGCCAGACGATGTCGGCTTCCGGAACGATGAAGGGGTCGCCGCCGTAGGATTCCAGAACCGCATCGCCGCCGTGCTGCAGCCAGCGCGCCATGTGGAGCGGATCGCGCCACGCGGCAACCATCATCGCATCGTGATTGCCCTTGAGCGGAATGAAGGTCCAGCCGTCCGGCATTCCGCGCCGCAGCCTTGCGATGACCTTGCTGCTGTCCGGCCCCTTGTCGACATAATCGCCAAGCATCACCAGCGTACCGCCGTTGCCAGCGGCGTGGGCATGAACCCGGTGTAACGCCTCGCTCAGCAGATCGAAGCGGCCGTGAACGTCGGGGATGACATAGGTCAGGCTCATCTAAGTCTCGCAGGTATGGCGCATCCCTGTCGCATTCAACGTATTGGCCGCTGTTTACCGACGCGCTCCTCATCATCTCACATCTGCACCTCGATCAGGCGCGGCTCCCTCTCCGCCATCGCCTCGGCAAGCGCCCTGTTAAAGTCGTCCGCGGTCGTCACGGCCCGGCCCGGCACGCCCATGCCCTTCGCGAGCGACACCCAGTCGAGGCTTGGGCGATCGAGGCTCAGCATGTCCATCGCCCGTTCGCCGGGCTCGCCGGCGCCAACGCCGTCGAACTCGCCGCGCAGGATCTGATACATGCGATTGGAGAAAACCACGGTGGTGACGTCGAGGCCCTCGCGCGCCTGCGTCCACAATGATTGCAGCGTGTACATCGCGCTGCCATCGCCCACCAGACAGATCACCTTGCGATCGGGACAGGCCACCGCCGCGCCGGTCGCCACCGGCGTCGAAAAGCCGATCGAGCCGCCCATGTTCTGCAGCCAGTCATGCGGCGCGGCGGCGGCGGTCGGCGGGAAGAATCCGCGGCCCGTGGTAATCGACTCGTCGACCACGATGGCGTTGTCCGGAATTGCCAGCGCGATCGCCTGCGCGATGGAAGCGTGATCGAGTTGTCCGGTGGGCGCCATGAGTTCAACCGGCTTCTGCGGCCTCATATCCGCTCGCCGTGCGCCCGCGGCATCCGCCAGCGCTTCCAGCGCGGCCACCGAATTGTCGCCCCGTGCCGTCATCCGGTGCACCGAACAGCCCTCCGCCTTCAAGAGGCTCGGCTTGTCCGGATAGGCGAAGAACGCGACGGGATCGTCGGCCTCGACCAGTATGATGGTCCTGAAGGGTTTCAGAACGCGCAAAGCCTGTTCGACCACATAGGGAATGCGGTCGATGAAAAAACGGCCGCGCCCGCGCGCCATGCGCGCGTTATAAGTCTGCGCCATCACCTTGCAGCCGGTCCTGCCCGCGATCATGCCGGCCAGCGCCAGTCCCGGCTCGCTCAGCGCACTGCCCGTGAGCAACAGCAAGGTCTCGCCGCCTCCGCTGCGCAGGATCCTCGCCGCCGCATCGACTGCCGGTTGCGAATAGCCCGGTCGCTGCGAATTCTCAGGCACCGCGGCGATGCCGTCGGCTTCGTTCCACGCGGTATCCGCGGGCAGGATCAGCGTTGCGATCTGCGGCGGCGAACTTTTGGCAGCCGCGATCGCCGCCGCGCCATCGCAGGCGACCGATTTCGAATCCGACGAGGTGCGGACCCAACCCGACATCGGCCGCGCCAGCCCCTCGATATCCGACGTCAACGGCGCATTGTGTCTGACGTGGTCAACCGCGTGCTGGCCGACGATGTTGACGATGCCGGAACCAGCCTTCCCGGCGTTGTGAAGGTTGGCGAGGCCATTGGCGAGACCCGGACCGAGATGGAGCAGGGTGCAGGCCGGGACGCCCTTCATGCGGAAATAGCCGTCGGCGGCGCCGGTGACCACGCCTTCGAACAGCCCGAGCACGCAGCGCATGCCCTCCACGCGGTCCAGCGCCGCGACAAAATGCATCTCGGAGGTGCCCGGATTGGCGAAGCAGACGTCCACGCCGCCATTCACCAGCGTCCGCACCAGGCTTTCGGCACCGTTCATCCTTGCGCTCCGCTCCTGTCGTTCGAACGAAGCCGAGATCAACATCGTTCCAGCCGTGCGTCAAAGGATTGCCCGCGCAGGGCTGCCATGGCCGACTTTTCTTCGTGAGCAGGGTTGCCCTTGATACCTTTTCGCAACGTTTACGCGGGAAGAATCCTCCTCACGCGACTGCACCTTGCGAAACCGGACGAATTGTGGCCTGTCTCGCAACGGATCGACTGATGCGAGGACATAATGACGCGCGTTTTGGCTCTTTTGATTGTTGCCGCTTTTGCTTTCAATGCGAGGGCCGCTTTCGCGCAGTTCAACGATACGCGCGATATCATGGATTTCGGCCCCAATTTTACCTCCGCCAATCCGATCCCGCGAGAGGTCGTCTATTTCCACAGTCGATATGCGCCGGGCACCATCGTCATCAGCACCAGCGAGCGGCGGCTCTATCTGGTTCTCCCCGACGGCCGGGCGCTGAGATACGGCATCGGCGTCGGCCGCGACGGTTTCCGCTGGGGCGGCGTCCACCGCATCAGCGCCAAGAAAGAATGGCCGAGCTGGACGCCGCCTGCGCAGATGCTGCGCCGGCGTCCGGATCTGCCGCGCCACATGAAAGGTGGCATCGACAATCCGCTCGGCGCGCGCGCGATGTATCTCGGCTCGACGCTCTATCGCATCCACGGCTCCAACGAACCGGAGACGATCGGCCAGGCGGTGTCGTCCGGCTGCTTCCGCATGACGAACGAGGATGTGAAGGATCTTTATGACCGCGTGTCGGTCGGCACGACGGTGGTGGTCAAGAACTAGATCGGCGCACGCCGGACGCCAACCGGGAATGCGGGCACGAATAAAACAGCTTTCACGCCCGCGCGCGGGTTGAGGAAGGCGGACCGCGATGCGTATCGCTTCGCTCAGGCTTGTTACCGCCACCTTGATCGGAGCGGCCATCTGCATCGCGCATGCCCCCTTGCAACCCGCCATCGCCGAGTTTGCAGGAGCGTCTGCGCGTCAGCACGTCGAGAGAAGGGTTTTCACCGATCACGAGATTCTCGACGGATTCTTCAAGATCGCATTCGGCGCCGAGTACCATCTGGCCGGCCGGGTCGACCGCATCCGCAAATATGACGGGCCGGTGCGCGTGTTCGCCGAGGGCGTCAATCGCGCCGACCGCAAGGCGCAACTGGCGAGAGTCGTTACCGACATCGCAAGGCGCGTCCGGCATCTCGACATTGCCATGGCGGACAGCGCCGATGAGGCCAACGTCACCGTCCGGCTCGTCCGCGACCGCAACCTCAATCGCACCATCACCGCGCTCTACGGCGCCAGGCGCGCCCGCGAAATTCACACCTCGCTCGATCCCCAATGCCTGTCCGGTTTCCGCAAGAACGAGACATTCGAGATCGAGCATTCCGACGTGATCCTGACCGTCGACAACGGCGACTTCGTTTTCCTCGACTGCGCCTACGAAGAACTGCTGCAGTCGCTTGGCCCCATCAACGACACCAGTTCCGTGCCGTGGACCATGTTCAACGACGACGTCCAGATGGGCTTCTTCGACATCTACGACCAGTACATCCTCAACATCCTCTACGATCCGCGCATCAAGCCCGGCATGACCGTGCAGGAGACCCGCGCGGTGCTGCCGCAGGTCATGATCGATGTGCGGGCATGGGTTGCGAAGGTCAACGACCTGCCGCTGGAGTGAGGGGCTTTTTATCGCGCATCCCCCGTCATTTCCGGAAACCGCGTCAGCGGCGGATCCGGAATCCGGCAACACAACACTTGCTTCGGTGCCGGATTCCGGATTTGCACCGACGTCGCACCCCGGAATGACGGATCGCTACGCGCTTTTCTCGAACAGCTCGCGGCCGATCAGCATGCGGCGGATTTCGCTGGTGCCAGCGCCGATTTGATAGAGCTTGGCATCGCGCAACAGGCGTCCGGTCGGATAGTCGTTGATATAACCATTGCCGCCAAGCAACTGGATCGCGTCCAGCGCGCACTGCGTCGCCTTCTCCGCCGCGAAGAGGATCGCCCCTGCCGCGTCCTCCCGCGTGGTCTCGCCGCGATCGCAAGCCCTTGCCACCGCATAGACGTAGGCGCGGCATGCATTGAGGGTGACGTACATGTCGGCGACCTTGCCCTGCACGAACTGGAAACTGCCGATCGGCTGGCCGAACTGCTTGCGCTCGTGCACGTAAGGCATCACCACATCCATGCAGGCCTGCATGATGCCGAGCGGACCGGCGGCGAGCACAACGCGCTCGTAATCGAGGCCGGACATCAGTACGCCGATGCCGCCATCGATCTTGCCGAGCACATTCTCCTCGGGCACCTCGCAATCCTCGAACACCAGTTCGCAGGTGTCGGAGCCACGCATGCCGAGCTTGTCGAGCTTCTGCGCAGTCGAAAATCCTTTGAATCCCTTTTCGATGATGAAGGCGGTGATGCCACGCGCGCCCGCGGCGGCGGCGGTCCTGGCGTAGACCACCAGCGTTTCCGCGACGGGTCCGTTGGTGATCCACATCTTGCTGCCGTTGAGAATATAGCGGTCGCCCTTCCTGTCGGCGCGGGTCTTCATCGATGCAACGTCCGAACCGGCGCCGGTCTCCGACATCGCCAGCGCACCGACGTGCTCGCCGGAAATCAGCTTCGGCAGGTATTTGCGCTTCTGCGCCTCGCTGCCGTTACGGCGCAACTGATTGATGCAGAGATTGGAATGCGCGCCATAGGACAATCCGACCGAAGCCGAACCGCGCGAGATTTCCTCCATGACGACGCAATGCTCGAGATAGCCGAGACCGGCGCCCCCATACTCCTCTTCAACCGTGATGCCGTGCAGCCCGAGCGCGCCCAGCTTGGGCCAGAGGTCGCGCGGGAACTGATTGGTCCTGTCGATCTCGGCAGCGCGCGGCGCGATCTCATTGACAGAAAAGTCGCGAACCGTCTCGCGGATCGCGTCCGCAGTTTCGCCGAGATCGAAGTTGAAGTCGCCAGCGATGTTGGAACCAGCCACGGAGGTTCTCCTCACGCGCGACCAAGACCAGTCGCACCTTCTTCGAGATCAACCATGCCATGGAGATTGCATCGAGAGAAGGGCGCGACTGCTCTCCGCTCGATGCCGTCGTTACGCCAGCGCGCGCGATGAATCCCTGACCTTGCGGGTCGCGGCATCCACGGACTGGGTGACATGGGCGATCTCGCTCATGTTCGAGGTGATATCCGCAACACCCTTCGCCGCGACCTGCATGTTGGACGAAATGCTCTGCGTCACGGATGCCTGTTCCTCCACCGATGCAGCGATGGCCGCCGATATTTCATTGATGCGCGAAATCGTCTGGGTGATGGCCTCGATGACGGCGACGGCGCCGCCCGTGGTATTTTGAACCTCGGCCACCTGGCCGCTGATCTCATCGGTGGCCTTGGCGGTCTGCGAGGCCAGGCTCTTCACTTCCGAGGCGACCACCGCAAAACCACGGCCGGCTTCGCCCGCGCGCGCCGCCTCGATGGTGGCGTTGAGCGCGAGCAGATTGGTCTGCTCGGCAATGCTGTTGATGAGCTTGACGACGTCGCCGATTTTCTGCGCCGCGGTGGAAAGACCGGAAACGATGGAGCTGGTCTCGTTGGCCTGCGTAACGGCCTGCTGGGAAATCGCGAGCGCGTCCGCCGCCTGACGGCTGATCTCGCCGACCGATGCCGCGAGTTCTTCCGCGCCGGCCGCGACGGCCTGCATGTTGGATGAGGCCTGGGTGGACGCATCGGCCGCCGAGGTCACGCGCTCCGAAGTCGCGGCAACGGACCCGGTGATCTGGCCGAGATCGGTGTCGATGGATTTCTGCAAGTCCAGGCGGCGCATCCGGTCTTCGACCTGCGCCGTCACGTCCGTGGCGAATTTGACCACCTTCATCAGGCCCCCCTCCGCATCCTGGATGGGATTGTACGCCGCCTGAATCCAGACCGCCTGGCCGCCTTTGCCGATCCGCTTGTACTCGGCCACCTGATATTCGCCACGCCGGAGCGAATCCCAAAATGCCTTGTAGCCCGCGCTGTCGCGCTCAGTCGGATCGACGAAGATCCGGTGATGCCGTCCCTGGATCTCGTCCAGCCGGTAACCGAGAGTGTTCAGGAAATTCTCGTTCGCGGTGATGATGGTGCCGTCGAGATTGAATTCGATCACCGCCTGCGCCTTGTGAATCGCCTTGAGCTGGCCTTCGCAATCGGCGCTGCGGAGTTTGCGTTGGGTGACATCGGTGGCGAACTTGACCACCTTGAATGGCTTGCCGCGACGATCCAGAAGCGGATTATAGGTCGCCTGGATCCAGATCGGCCGCCCGCCCTTGGCGACGCGCTTGAACTCCCGAGCCTGATATTCACCGCGTCGCAGAGCGTCCCAGAATTCGCGATATTCATGGCTGTCGCGGCGCTGCTGGTCGACAAACATGCTGTGATGCTTGCCGCGGATTTCGGCAAGCGTGTATCCCATCGCGTTGAGAAAGTTCGCGTTCGCGGTGATGATCGTTCCGTCGAGATCGAACTCAATCACCGCCTGGGACCTGTTCAGCGCGTCGAGTTGCGCCTGCGCGTCGCGGGATGCCGCCAGAAAGCTCATGTGATCCCCCCAAGATGCCCGGCGACCACAATATCTCGACAGTTGTTAAGTATCATTTACTGCAATTATTAGTTGCTATAAATTTCTTGCGCCGGCAGCGTCTGGCGAACAGCTTAGCGGATGCGGTAAATTATGCCGGAACAAGCGGCAACGGTCCGCAATGAGGGACCGGCCGACAGCAGCACAGCCAAGTGAAAGGTCCGCCCCGGCCGTGCACACTGATCCAATTCGGCCGCGAAGCTGAACGGCGGCAACGTGCCTAAGACCTTCACCTGTCGCGCAGTCGCTGTTCGACAGCGCGAGCCTCAATGCCGGCGTGGCAGGCGACTGCAGGCGTTGCGGATTGCGAATGCAGGCGGTGCGCCGCCACGTGGCGCACTGCAACATGGCGGGAACATCCTTCCGCCTGTCACGCTTTGCGCGATGTCGAGCCATTTTGTGCGCGTACGGAAAGATCGTTAGCCATGGCGCGCAAAAGTGAAAATCTTCGCAGGTGCATTCGCAGTTTTAACGAAGCCGCAAACTCCAGTCCCAAGGGCTATTTTCGGTGTCTTGCGCCAGCAGAAAAGCGCTACAATGACGGCCGATCCATCGCAACGAAATCTGAACACAAATGATCTACGGCTCGTCTCAGCACCGAAACTTGATTTTCGACCGGCAATCGCCACCTTGCGGTTGCGCAGGCGCGATTTACACGCCAATCCATATTCCGGGATCGACATTGCATCGATATGGCCTCCAGCTTTTCCGATATCGTTGAAGAAGCGCGTCTGTCGGCGCGCGCGCTGCTGGATTACGGCGAAAACTTCTTCAACCCGACGGTCAGGCTCGGCGTAACGGGGCTGTCGCGCGCCGGCAAAACGGTGTTCATCACCGCGCTGGTGCATGGCCTGTCGCGCGGCGGCCGGTTTCCGGTTTTTGAATCGCTCGCCAGCGGTCGCATCGCGCGCGCGCAGCTTGCTCCGCAGCCGGACGACGCTGTGCCGCGCTTCAACTATGAGCAACACGTCCACACGCTGATCACCGAACGGCGCTGGCCGAACTCGACGGTCGATATCAGCGAGTTGCGGCTCGTGATCGGCTATCAGCGGCAAAACGGCTCGGACCAGACGCTGACGCTGGACATCGTCGACTATCCCGGCGAATGGCTGCTCGATCTGCCACTGCTCGACAAAAGCTACGAACAGTGGTCGACGGAAAGTCTTGCGCTGTCACGGCAGCAGCCGCGCGCGCGGCTTGCGGAGGAATGGCACGCGCATCTTGCAACGCTCCGGCCTTCGGCCCGCGAGGACGAGCAGGCGACGCTTGTCGCTGCGCGGCTGTTCACCGACTATCTGCGGGCCTGCCGGGACGAGCGCTTCGCCATGAGCCTGCTGCCACCCGGCCGTTTCCTGATGCCCGGCAATCTCGCAGGCTCGCCCGCGCTCACCTTTGCACCACTCGATCTGCCCGCCGGCGGCATCGCGCCCGATGGCTCGCTCTGGACGATGATGCGGCGGCGATACGAGGCCTACAAGGACCTCGTGGTCCGGCCGTTTTTCCGCGATCATTTTTCCCGGCTCGATCGCCAGGTCGTGCTGGTCGACACGCTCTCCGCCTTCAATGCTGGACCCGAAGCACTGTACGACCTCGAAGCCGCGCTCGCCGGAATTCTGGATTGCTACCGCATCGGCCGCTCGACGCTGCTGAGCACGCTGTTCCGGCCGCGGATCGACCGCATCCTGTTCGCCGCCACCAAGGCCGATCATCTGCACCACACCAACCATGACCGGCTCGAGGCGATCCTGCGCCGCGTCGTCGAGCGCGCCGTCGCACGCGCCGAAGTCGCCGGCGCCGCCATCGACGTTGTCGCGCTTGCGGCCGTCCGCTCCACCCGCGAGGCGCAGGTGCAGTGCGGTCGCGAGAAGCTGCCGTCCATCCTCGGCACCCCCCTGGCCGGCGAATTCGCCAATGGTGAGACCCTCGACGGCAACACCGAAGTCGCGACATTTCCGGGCGACCTGCCGACCGATCTCAAGGATCTTTTCGCCGGAAATGGCGCGTTCCGCGGGTTGTCCACGTCGGCGATGGACCAGGCCGATTTCCGCTTTCTGCGCTTTCGTCCGCCCCGCCTTCAGGGCAACGGAACGGGCGATCCCTCCCTGCCCCATATCCGCCTCGACCGGGCGCTTCAGTTTCTGATCGGAGACCGACTGCAATGAGTGAGCGTTCCGGCCTGCGCCGCCCCGTCACATTCAAGCTCGACGATCCGCTCGTTGTGGTCCTGGATCCCGAAGAAGCGGTGAGCCGGCCCGCGCGCGGCAGCATCAGCATCACGCCGGAAGCCGAGCCGGAGCCCGAGCCCGTCTTGCTGCCCGAGGAAGAGGCGCCCGAGATAGCTCCGGTTCCGGCGCGAAAGGGATTTCGCTGGGGCGTGCTGTTCTGGTCGTCGCTGGCCGGCTTCATCGCGCTTGGCACCGTGCTCGGCGCCGTCAACCTGATCCACGACCTGTTCGCGCGCAGCGAGGGACTGGGTTTCCTCGGGCTGATGCTGGCGGCGCTGTTCGTGGTTGCGTCTATCGTCATCGCGGCGCGCGAGATCGCCGCTCTCGCCCGTCTGGCCACCATCGAGAACCTGCATCGGCGCGCGCTGGCCGCCATCGCCGCCGACGATCGCACGGGAGCGAAAGCGGTCGTTCGCGATCTGGTGAAACTCGCCCACGACAATCCGCATCTCGCGCGGGCGCGAGCCGCGCTGCGGAGCCACGGCACCGACATCATCGACGGCGCGGACCTGATGCGACTCGCCGAGCGCGAGCTGATGGCGCCGCTGGATCAGGAAGCGCGCCGGCTGGTGTCGGTGGCGGCGCAGCGCGTGTCGATCGTGACCGCGGTCAGCCCCCGCGCCGTGGTGGATGTGCTGTTCGTCTTCGCCGCGGCGATACGGCTGGTGCGGCAGCTTGCACGGCTCTATGGCGGGCGGCCCGGCACGCTCGGGATGATCCGCCTGATGCGCCACGTCATCGCGCATCTCGCGATCACCGGCGGCATGGCGGCAAGCGACACCCTGATCCAGCAGATGCTCGGCCAGGGCATCGCCGCGAAGCTGTCGACGCGTCTGGGCGAAGGCGTTCTCAACGGACTATTGACCGCGCGCCTCGGCCTGGCGGCGATCGACGTCACCCGCCCGATGCCCTTCACCGCGCTGCCGCGGCCGGTGCTCGGCGATCTTGTGAAAGACCTGTTGCGCAAGCGCGGGAGCAAAGACTGAACTATCGCCCCACGATGGCGGCGAGCGTCAGATAACGACGACTCGTCTGGTCTTCCGCCAGTTGCCGCCATTTGTAGAACCGCGAGTCCGGCGGCGGCGAGAGATCGGGCGTCCAGCCCGTGATCTTTTCCAGAACATAGGTGTCCATGATCCGGCCGCGCCAGGTCCGCTGAACCCGGCCCAAAGGCGTCAGAACCGCGCCGGTCGAGGCCAGAAGGGATGCGCCGTCCTGTTCGCGGGCGATATACAGCCCGGCATGCCCGGCAATCAGCGCAAGACCGGGATCGCGGAAACCCATAAAGCGGCTGCGTTCGTTGATCTGGATCACCGGCACGCGATCCTTCAGATGCCAGCGCAGCATTGCATAGATCCGGTAATCGTCGGTCGCGATCCATGTCGCCCCGGAGGTTTGCAATTCGCTTTCGGCGCGGCTCGCGACCTGCGCGAAGCCGGCTTCGCCGCCGATCGGATCGGTCTTGCCGATGAAATTCCAGGGGCTGACGATATAATAGAGGAACACCGCGACGACGAGGACGAGACCCGACGCGATCGCGGCGTTGACCCAGAAGGCGGACGATCTTGCGATCCACGCCGGCCATTTTTCGCGCGATCGCTTCGCGATGTCGATTGCGGTCGCGGCGAATCCCAGCGGCCAGATGAACATTGGCCAGGTGTCGCCGACGCGAAGCGTCAGCGATTTCCAGAAAAAATAGCCGAACGGCACCAGCACGGCCGCCGACAGCAACACGGAAACCGGATCGCGATATCGAAACGCGCGCCATGCCGTAACCGCCACGCCAAACAGCACCACGGGCAGCAGGATCGGCCCGACCTGACCGAACTGGAGGCCGAGATAGTCGCCGAGCGTGCGCAGCGTGACGTCATGCGCGGCGGTGGCGCGAACGAACTGAAACCTGAACGAGGCCCAATCGTGCATCCAATTCCAGATCAGGACCGGCGAAAACACCGCAGCCGCAATCAATGGCGCGGCCCAGAGATATGGACTGCGCAGCCAGCGTGAGCGCCAATCCGGCACGACAATGAAAAGAACAACGGCGGGGACCAGCATCAATGCGGTCAGCTTCGACAATAGCGCCAGCCCGCCGAAGAAACCCGCGGCAAGCCACCAGCGCGCGTCGCCGCTCTCGGTGAGCCGCACCAGCGACCACACCATCGCCAGTTCGAACGGGATCAGCGCGACGTCGGGCGCGACCTTCGCCATCAGCAGGCCGTAATACAACGCCGCTTCCATCATCAGAACCGCCAGCACGGCGGCACGGATGTCGCGGGTGACGCGGCGGACGATGTCGGCGAGCAGCAATTGCGAGATCGGCATCGCCAGCAGTCCGGCGAACCTGACGCCGAAATCGGTGTCGCCGAAGATCGCGGTGCCGAACCGAATGAACCACGCGATCATCGGCGGATGATCGAGGAAGGATAGCGCGCTTTCCTTTGACCAGGTCCAGTAATAGGCCTCGTCGGTGCGCAGATCCAGCGTGGCGGCAAAGATGCATCGCATCACGGTCATCGCAGCGATCAATGCCGCGACCCACAGCAGCGACGAACGCACTGGGCGTTCCGGTTGCAACGCCGATTTATCGAGTTCTGCGATTATCATATGGATGTCGGGGACAACGCTCAGCGCACATCCCCGCATGGCTCTCCGGACAGCTTTCTCGGGTTTTTGACCACTCGGCTTCCGCTGTCAATCCGGCACCGCGGCAGGCTTGGCGCGCCGCACGGTTCGCCCATATTTTCCGGACGCGTTCGCGCTGTGTGAGATTTCGCACACCCATCCGGCCAAACTCCCGCTTGTCTGAACGCCCATTCAGAAAATTGTCGGTTTTACTTCGCCGGATTCTTCGAACCGCATTTTGAAAGCATGCGACGAACCTGCGACGGGCACGCAAGAGCCCGCAAAACGGAAATTTAGAACGCGAATTGAAATCGAAACCTGCGCATCACGCGCTTCATTTAAGGAGAATGTTCATGTCTCGTAAACTTGCTCTCGGACTTGTTGCCGCTGCTTCCCTCGGTGCGATGGCGCTGGCGTCCTCAGCCGCTTCCGCGCACGGTTGGGGCGGGCATCACCACCACCACTTTGGTCATTTCGGTCATCATTACGGCCATGGCTTCGGCGTCGCCTATGTCGGCGGCTATGACGAGGGCTGCTATGTCGTGCGGCGCGTGCCGACCCCCTTCGGCTTTCGTCTGCGCACCATCAACGTCTGCGACTGATCCGCTTTTTAACTCAGTCAAAACCCCGGCTGCCCGGCAGCCGGGGTCTTTCGTGTCGGCGGCGGTATCATCTGCCCGCGCGGAAGGCGGGCAAGCAATCGATTTGGCGTCCTCTCACTCGAAAGCATCAATTGACTTGCGATCTGACGGTGCGAGACTTGCAGATCGATGACCCGTGATGACGGGCCTCGACGGTGAAGCTTCGGAGGAAGCCATGCTCGACAGACGAGAGATGCTGAAACGCGTCGGCGCCGGACTGGCGCTCGGCGCAACCGCCAGCCTGACCCCTTTCAAGGCTTTCGCGCTCGACAGCGTGACCCTGCCGTTCGACAACGGCGAACGTCCGCTGGTGAAATATCCGCAGAAACGTCTGATGATCGGCCAGACAAGCCGCCCGCCGCAACTCGAAACGCCGTTCTCGGTTTTCAACGAAGGCCCGATCACGCCGAACGACGCCTTCTTTGTCCGCTATCACCTCGCCGATCTTCCGCTCAACGTCGATCCCGACACGTTCACGCTGGAGATCAAGGGCAAGGTCGATCATCCGCTCAAGCTGTCGCTCAAGGACATTAAAAAGATGAAGGCGACGGAGATCGTCGCCGTCAATCAATGCTCGGGCAACAGCCGTGGGTTCTTCAACCCGCGCGTCGCCGGCGGCCAGCTCGGCAACGGCGCGATGGGGAATGCGCGCTGGCGCGGCGTGCCGCTCAAGACCGTGCTCGATCAGGCCGGCGTGCAGCAGGGCGCGAAACAGGTGGTGTTCGGCGGCATGGACGGCCCCGTCAGCGACAAGACGCCGGATTTCGCCAAGGCGCTGGACATCGACCACGCACGTGATGGTGAGGTCATGCTGGCCTATCTCATGAACGGACAGGATTTGCCGTTTTTGAACGGCTTTCCGCTCCGGCTCGTCGTTCCCGGATATTACGGTACCTACTGGGTCAAGCATCTCAACGAGATCACCGTCATCGACAGCATCTACGACAATTTCTGGATGAAGACGGCCTACCGCATTCCGGACGATGCCTGTGCCTGCGTTGAGCCGGGCACGGCGCCGAAGGCGACGGTTCCCATCAACAGGTTCAACGTCCGCTCCTTCATCACCAATGTCGCCGACGGCGCGAAAGTCGGAATCGGCGGCAAGCTTCTGAAGGGGATCGCATTCGACGGCGGCACCGGGATCAAGAAGGTCGAGGTATCGATCGACGGCGGCAAGACCTGGAAGACCGCGCGGCTCGGCCGCGACTACGGCAAATACTCGTTCCGCGAATGGAAGATTCCGGTCAAGCTCACCGCCGGTCCGCACGAACTGAAGGTGCGCGCGACCAGCAACGGCGGCCAGGTGCAGCCGTCTGAGGCCACATGGAATCCGGCCGGTTACATGCGCAACGTCATCGAGACCGTCCACGTGACGGCGGCCTGAGGGAGGTGTTCATGACGCGTCCAGTTCTCCTTGCGCTCGCAACCATCATCGGGCTGGCCGCCGCGAGCGGCGCTTTCGCTCCTACCACCGCCGGCGCCAAGCCGATTTCCTACAAGCTTCCGGACAGGGCCGTGGAATTCAAGCCGGGCCCCAATCTCGACGTGGTGAAGGCCAACTGCACGGCCTGTCACTCGGCGGATTACGTCCAGACCCAGCCGCGCGGCCCGAAATTCAAGAAGGATTTCTGGCAGGCGGAGGTGAACAAGATGATCAAGGTGTATGGCGCGCCGATCGCCGAGGCCGATGTCGGCAAGATCGTCGATTATCTGACCGCAACTTATTGATCCTCGGGAACCGCATTCCACGGAGATCCGGGGGATTCGGCTGTCAGATCACCGCTTCCTCGCCGTCCCCGGCGAGGAAATTCCCAGGATTGTGGCAAAATTGCACCGTCTCCGGATAGAGTTGGTTCAGATAGTTCAACCTTGTGTTTGAACTACCAAGCCGGGCCGAGACCGCGTATCTTGTCCACCGTCGGACGAGCCGGTTTCCGGGGGGCCGACGACTATTTCAATTCTGCGGAGACTTGGGAATGGCTAAGGGTACTGTGAAGTGGTTCAACCCGACCAAAGGTTACGGATTCATTCAGCCGGCTGGTGGCGGCAAGGATGTATTCGTCCATATTTCGGCCGTCGAAAAAGCGGGTCTTTCCACGCTGAACGAAGGTCAGACGGTTGAATTCGAGGAAGTCGCCAACCGCGGCAAAACCTCGGCCGAAAACCTCAAGGTTTGACGCGACGACGCGATCCTCACGCCCCGGAAAAGTCGCGTCCCGACCATGGGACGCACTCCGCGGCAAACGACATCGGCTCCGCCGACGCAATCCGGTCTACGCCATCGGCGCAGACTCGATCCGCCGGCGACGAAAATCGGCCAGCCAAGCTGGCGATCGCGCGGCATCGCGTCGATCAATTTTCCTTGATCCATCGATCCAGGAGCATGACGTCGGGCAGTTGCGCGTAGCCCCGTGGCCACATGTCGACGACCCATTCCGCATGCGTGGCGCGCTCGACCAGCACCGCTGTATTGTGTGGAGTTTGCAGCGCGAGCGTATTGCCGCGATAATGCGGATTCCCCACGGTGTGATATTTGAATAATCCCCAGTCCTGCAAAACCAGCAACAGGCTGGTGACGTTGCGCGTGGTGTCCCAGCAATCGAAGTTGTGGCTGTCGTCGCCGGCGCGGAAATCGGCCCGCGCCACCCGCTTGTCTGTTCCGAGCACCGGTCCCATGCGGCGATCGAACCAGACAACCGCCTTTTGAACCGCCCGACGCTCCGCGGCAGCCGACGACCGGCCTGCCGCCAGAATCCGTGTCAGCGCGCCACGATCGGCAGACGTGAAATCGAGAGGCTCCCGGCGACGGCAGACGAAGCCGTAGCAGACCGTCATGGATTTCGCGCTCGGCGGATAGATCGAAACGGAGGTGTAGAGCTGCGCGATGCCGGGGCTGAGTTCAGCCGCCACGGCAGGGTCGTCCACAGCTTGGGTTGCGAGCAGCGTCGCCGCCGCCGCAAACAGCCACGGGACGCGGCACGCGCGCGATCCGCCGGTTCGCCGATTTGGAAAGCTCGCCATCACGCCTCATGCATTCACGGGCACAGTCGTCCCATTGGCTCCATGCCGGATCGAGCTTAGCTTGTTCAGTTGGAGAAAGGGTCGCGCGACCGCAACAGCATGTCAGATTCGTGCCGCGCGCGGACGGCCCAAATAATCTAGTGGTCCAATTCTAACATTTGCATCCCGTTGCCGTAGGGAGTCCTTGCAAATGTTAGAATCAAAGGACCACTAGCAACTATCAGGTTTCTAGTGGAGTTTTGAATTTGACATTCGCCTGACAGGTTCGCTGCAAAGTGGGTAGCGAATGTCAAATTCACTCCACTAGCGGCAGTTTTGCGGAAGGCCGAGGAATAGCCGATGTCGTCCCAGCTTCCACCGCCGTTTTCGTCTCCCTATGCGCCAGACGACAGGGCAATGGCGAAGCGGATGCTGGCCGAGGCGCAGCTGACGCCTGAACGGGAGGCGCGGATCGATCGCACCGCGCGCGGCCTGATCGACGCCATCCGGCGGAACGACGATCCGCTCGGCGGCGTCGAAGACATGCTGCGCGAATTTTCACTGTCGACCAAGGAAGGCCTCGCGCTGATGGTGCTCGCCGAAGCGCTGCTGCGCGTGCCCGATGCCGAAACAGCGGACCGGTTCATCGAGGACAAGCTCGGACAAGGCGACTTCATCCATCACGAGACCAGGTCCAGCGCATTCCTTGTCAACGCATCCGCCTGGGCGCTCGGGCTGTCCGCGCTCGTCATCCAGCCAGGCGAGACGCCGCAGGGGACGATCGGTCGGCTCGCCAAGCGGATCGGCGTTCCGGCGGTACGAGCGGCGACGCGACAGGCGATGCGGCTGATGGGCAACCATTTCGTGCTCGGCGAGACCATCGAGGCGGCGCTGGCGCGCGCACACGCACACTCGGCCGGTCACGCCCGCTACTCCTTCGACATGCTCGGCGAAGGCGCGCGCACCAAAGCGGATGCAGAGCGCTATTTCAACTCCTACGCCGCCGCGATCAAGGCGATCGGCGAGCGCGCCGGCGCCAACCCCCTGCCCGACCGCCCCGGCATTTCCGTCAAGCTATCGGCGCTGCATCCGCGCTTCGAGGCGGTGAGCCGTGCGCGAGTGATGACCGAATTAGTGCCGCGCGTTGTCGATCTCGCCGCGCGCGCCAAGGCGCGCGATCTCAACTTCACGGTCGATGCGGAGGAAGCCGACCGGCTGGAATTATCGCTCGACGTGATCGCCGCTGTCGCCGCGGCGACCTCGCTCTCCGGCTGGAGCGGCTTCGGCCTCGCCATCCAGGCCTATCAGAAGCGCGCCTCGGCGGTGATCGACTATATCGATGATCTTGCACGACGCCTGAACCGGCGGATGATGGTCCGCCTGGTGAAAGGCGCTTATTGGGACACCGAGATCAAGCGAGCGCAGGAACGCGGGCTTGACGGCTATCCCGTGTTCACCCGCAAGGCGATGACCGACCTGAACTACATCGCCTGCGCGAAGCAACTGCTGGCGCTGCGGCCGCGGATTTTTCCGCAATTCGCGACCCACAACGCCCTCACCGTCGCCACGCTTCTTGATCTGACCGAGGGCGACGAGGGATATGAATTCCAGCGCCTGCACGGCATGGGCGAAGCGCTTTACGCGCAACTCGCGAAGGATCGCCCGGGCATCCCCTGTCGCATCTATGCGCCGGTCGGCAGTCACCGCGACCTGCTCGCTTATCTGGTGCGGCGCCTGCTCGAAAACGGTGCGAACTCGTCATTCGTCGCAATGGCCTCCGATCCCGGTGTGCCGGCGGACGTGCTGCTTCGCCGGCCCGCCGAGATCGTCGGCAATGCCGACGGCGCGGCGAACACGACGATCCCGCTGCCGCGAGATCTGCTCCAACCCGAGCGGGTGAATTCGCGCGGCATCGAATTCGGCGAGCGCGCGGCGCTGAACCGGCTGGTTGCCGACGTTGCGGCGGAAAAGACACCTACCGTCACGGCGCGGCAGGACGCGCCGGAGGACGTGAACCGCACAGTTGTAGCGGCGCGCGATGGTTTTCCCGCGTGGAGCCGTACGCCGGCTGCGGCAAGGGCAGCCGCCCTGGAACGCGCAGCCGATTTGCTGGAGCAGCGATCGGCGCATTTCATCGCGCTGCTGCAGCGGGAAGGCGGCAAGACGCTGGACGATTCTGTCTCCGAAGTGCGCGAGGCGGCCGACTTCTGCCGCTACTACGCCGCGGAGGGCCGCAAGCTGTTCGGCAATGCGCAGCCATTGCCCGGGCCGACCGGCGAGCGCAACACGCTGCAGCTGCGCGGGCGCGGCGTTTTTGCCGCGATCTCGCCGTGGAATTTTCCGCTGGCGATCTTCACCGGACAAGTGACGGCGGCGCTGATGGCGGGAAACACGGTGGTCGCGAAACCCGCCGAGCAGACGCCGCTGGTCGCAACGGAGGCCGTGCGCCTGCTGCACCAGGCCGGCATTCCGCCCACGGCGCTTCATCTGCTTCAGGGCGACGGACGGACAGGCGCGGCGCTTGTCGCGCACCGCGACATCGCCGGCGTCGTCTTCACCGGTTCGACAGAGGTGGCGCGGTCGATCAATCGCACGCTCGCCGCCAAGGACGGCCCCATCGTGCCGCTGATCGCCGAGACCGGCGGCATCAACGCCATGATCGCCGACGCCACCGCGTTGCCGGAGCAGGTCGCCGACGATGTCGTGACCTCGGCGTTTCGCTCGGCAGGGCAGCGCTGTTCGGCGTTGCGGCTGCTGTTCGTACAGGAAGACGTGGCCGACCGCATGATCGAGACGATCGCGGGAGCCGCGCGCGAACTGAAGATCGGAGACCCGTCCGATCCCGCCACCCATGTCGGCCGGGTGATCGACCGCGAGGCAAAGAAGCGGCTCGATACGCATATCGCGCGCATGACGCGCGAGGCCCGCGTGCATTTCGCTGGGCGAGCGCCCGCGTCCGGCAATTTCGTCGCGCCGCATATCTTTGAGCTGGCGAACGCCCGGCAACTGACCGAGGAAGTGTTCGGACCGATCCTTCACGTCGTGCGCTATCGCGCGTCCGGTCTCGATGCGGTTCTGCGCTCGATCGCCGATACCGGCTACGGCCTGACGCTCGGCATCCATTCGCGCATCGACGACACGGTGGAAGCGATCGTGGACCGCCTCGACGTCGGCAACATCTACGTCAACCGCAACATGATCGGAGCGGTGGTCGGCGTTCAGCCGTTCGGCGGCCACGGCCTGTCGGGGACCGGACCGAAGGCCGGCGGCCCGCATTATCTCGCGCGCTTCGCGACCGAACAGACCGTGACGGTGAACACCGCCGCCGCCGGCGGCAACGCGGCATTGATGAGCGGAGAAGGGTAACCCACGTCCCCCGGAGCGACCGCTACGCCAAAATCGCTGCGTGCCTGGGAACGGTGGCGAGCGCGAGTTCTACCCGAACGATGACCGAAAATTCTCCATCGTCATTCCGGAAGCCACGTGGCGGCTATCCGGAATCCAGCAAATCCGAAGAATCATCAGACTACTGGATTCCGGGTTCGTCGCGCTTCGCAACGCCCCGCAATAACGAAGGAGCCAGACTCGTCGCTTGTCTTTTGTTTGAGCATGATCTTTTCCGAAAACCGGTTTCCACTTTTCGGGATCATACTCTAGCGGCCCAGCCACGGCGACGCGAGTCCGAGCGCGATCAGGCCCAGGATAACGGCAATGCCTATCGCCCACGAACTCACACGCACGGCGCTGTCCGCCGTGCGCTCGCGCTCGTTTTGCGCGATCTCACGATTGCGATCTTTTTCGCTCTGTTCCGGCTCTCGCATCGGCTGACCTGCGCGAATAACACGTCAGGCCAACAAATCATTTCGCAGCGTATGGTTCCGTGCGTTCATCCGAACCGAGAAACCGCGACGGCTCGGCTTCAGCGCGCGACGATCAAACCTCTGCTGGTGACCACGACCCAGCGGCCGTCCTGCTTGCGAATCGCATTGACGCGGCCGAGCCCGGGCACCGGATCGCCGGCATAGACCTCATACAAACCGCCGCGCCCTTCGATCAACGCGCCGCCGTCGGTGATATCGCGCAACACCCAGCCTTCGACCGCGGGCAGACGCGCGACAGCAGGCTTCGGCGCCGGCAGCGGCACCGGAGCTGTGGCGGCAGTGGAAGCAGCAGTTGTTGGTATCGACCCTGTCACGATCGTCGCGGCGGACGTTGAAGATGCTGCCGCCGGAGACGCGGCCGGCGCCACGGCCGCATGCTGCTTGTCGAGCGTCTCGTGAAGCCTGGTCAGCTTGGCCGCCGACTCGGCATGCGCTTTTTCAACCTTATCCAGACGATCGTTGATCCTGGCGAACTGGCCGGCGTCGCCCTTGGCCGCGCGATCGATGCCCCCCTTCAGCGTGGCAACCTCGGACTGGAGCTGCTTGATCGTGGCCTCCAGAGCCTCGGTCTGACCAGCCGTCGCCGACGACTGCTCGCTCGCAACGTCGTGGCGGAGGCCTGACGTTGCCAGCGAACCGCCAATGGCGCCGGTGATCGCAGCCAACACTGCGACGGCTGCGATCGCCGCAAGGCGTCGCTTGCCGGAGCGCTGCGCATCGCCGTCTCCCGCCGCTCCCCGGTCGATCGCCGGGCGATCCCATGACGTGCTGCGGGATGGCGGCACCATCATCATCCTGCCGGTCTCCCGCACCGCGTCCGCTTTCGGAGCGTCACGCCCAAGCCCGGGCTCGATTATGGGCGCGTCCGCCTTTGAAGCTGCGGGCTCAATCGCGCTCGGGGGTGTTTCCGCCTTCGCGGTCCCGGCTTCGATCTTCGGCTCGATGACAGATGCATCCATTTTCGGAGCGTCGGCGTCGATCTTCGGCTCGATCAACGGCGCTTCCGTCACATCGGCCTCACGCCGAGGCTCGGTCACCGATGCTTCAACCCTCGGGGCCTCAGGCTCGGATGCTTCGGCTCTCGGCGCCACGATGTCGTCAGGCGGCGGCGCAGACAATTCCTGCTCCGGCGCAAGCTCCGGAGCCGTGGCGCGCGACGACGCGTCCATGCCGGTAAATTTGTTACCCGGGCCGCTATCGGTCCGGTCAGACGAATGATCGCTCACGTTAAAAACTCCAATAAAGGTTGAACTATCGGTATCTTTTCATGACTTGCAAAATCGTTACCTTCGGCACCATTGCGGAAATTTTAGGATTTTTTCCGACCGACAAAACGGCTTAACCGAAGCGGCCGAAACGGGCCACGAACTGACTTGAACGCAGCAATAAAAGGCCACAGAGAGCATAAGCGGGGAGCGTATTGAGCATGTTGAATAAATTGCGCATCCATCACTTTTGTCGAGCCGCGCTGGTCTTGAGCGCGTTTCTCGCACTGTCCCCCGTGCCGGCCGTGGCGCAGCAGCCTGTCGCCGAGACGATTTTCCGCAATGTGCGCGTGCTGGACGTGGTCGACGGTCGTCTCGGCCCGCCGACCAGCGTCGTGATCCGCGGCAATACCATCGCCGCAATCGGACCATCTGCAGACGTTGCGGATTCCAAGGCCGAAATTATTGACGGCAAGGGTCGCACGCTGATGCCGGGGCTGATCGACGTTCACGTCCATCTGACGTTCGGCGCGGTCTTGCTGAGCGATCTCTATGATCCGAAGACGACAGCCGAGCAGCTCGGCGCAGCCGCGGCGAAATCGGCGACCGATATGCTGCTGCGCGGCTTTACGGCCGTGCGCGACATGGGCGGTCCGATCTTTCCGCTCAAGCGGGCGATCGACAGCGGCAAGGTTCGGGGGCCACGGATCTGGCCGTCGGGTGCGATCATCTCGCAAACCTCGGGGCACGGCGACTTCCGCACGCCGGACGAGCGCTCGCGCCGCTTCTTCGGAAAACCTTCGCGCGCCGAGGAAGAAGGCGCGACCTTTATCGCCGATGGCCGCGACGAGGTGCTGGCCGCGACGCGCGAGAATCTGCGAATGGGCGCAAGCCAGATCAAGATCATGGGCGGCGGCGGCACGTCGTCGGCCTACGATCCGATCGACGTCACGCAATATACGCTCGACGAGATGAAAGCCGCCGTCGATGCCGCCTCCGACTGGAATACCTACGTCGCCGTCCACGCCTATACGCCCCGCGCGGTCCGCCGGGCGATGGAGGCGGGCGTCAGATGCATCGAGCACGGGCAATTGCTCGACGAGCCGACCGTCAAGCTGATGGCTCAGAAAGGCATCTGGCTGAGCGCCCAGAACCTGATTGCAGATTCGCCCAACATGACGGCGGAGCGGCGCGCGAAACGCAAGGGCATAGTCGAGGGCAACGCCCGCATCTGGCCATTGGCGAAGAAGTACGGCGTCAAGCTCGCATGGGGCACGGACATCCTTTTCGAGCCGGAGCTCAACGCCGAACAAAATCGCCTCATCCTGTCGCTGAAGCAGTGGTTCTCCCCTGCCGAAATTCTCCGGCTGGTGACCTACGACAATGCGCAGCTCCTGGCGCTGAGCGGCCCGCGCGCACCCTATCCCGGCAGGCTCGGCGTTGTGCAGGTCGGCGCTCTCGCTGACCTTCTCCTCGTCGACGGCGATCCGCTCAGCAACATCGACCTCCTCGCCGATCCGCAGAAAAACTTTCAGGTCATCATGAAGGACGGCGTGATCTACAAGAATGACTGATGGGGGAGCCGGATATCGGATTCGACGCACCATGCCGCCGACGTTGGGGCATCCACGCCCCCTTCAGATCACGACCGGCGCGTCGGGAAGTTCGTTCGGACCGGCTCCTTGCTTCGGGAACTGTTCTGCAAGCTGCCGGGAAACGGCTTCGATGCCTTTCACGACTCCGGCCTCGAAACGGCCTCGCTTGAACTCGGCCTCCATCGCGGCGCAGATACTCTTCCAGACCGCCGCGCCGACCTTTGCATGAATGCCGCGATCGGCGACGATCTCGACGTCGCGATCGGCGAGCAGCAGATAGATCAGTACGCCATTATTGTGCTTCGTATCCCAGACCCGAAGATGCGCGAACACGTCGAGCGCCCGCTCGCGCGCCGGCTGATCGCGGAACAGCGGGACGCCATCGAGCGCGCCTTCCACCGCGAACACCACCTGCCCCGAATGGGTCGTCTCGCCGGCGCGGATCGCCCGTTCGATCGCGGCCATCACGTCCGGCGGAAAATGCTTTCGCACCCGCCAGCGATGCCCGATCAGATGCCTGCCAATGCGGCCGATCCCCATTCTACCAGCTCCCCGATGCGCCGCCGCCGCCGAAGCCGCCGCCGCCACCGCTGAATCCGCCGCCGCCGGAGAACGACCCGCCTCCCCGGCCGCCGCCGCCGACCCAGGTGCCGCCGCCTCGGCCTCGCCCCGCGCCCGAGACAATTGTGTCGCCCACCACTGTGAAAACGAACGCCAGCACCGCGGCGATGCCGGCAACCATCAACGAGCCGACGAATATCCAGGTCGCGACGCCGGCAAGAACGCCGGTCGCGACCGAGCCGACCAGCCGGCCCAGGATGCTCCGGAAGATCCCGCCGAAGACAAGCACGCCGACAATGACGAACGGATTGAAGAGATCCTCGACGCTGAAATTGTTCGCAAACTGCCCCTGCGGCTTTGGCGCGGGCAGCGGCTCGCCGTCGATCACGCGCAGCATGCGATCCACGCCAGCGGAGATGCCGCCGGCGAAATCGCCGTTGCGGAATTTCGGAACGATCTCTTCGTCGATGATGCGCTTCGAGGTGAGATCGGTCAGCGCGCCCTCGAGACCATAACCCACCTCGATCCGGAGCTTGCGGTCATCTTTGGCGACGACAAGGATTGCGCCGTCATCGATCTTCTTGCGGCCGATCTTCCATTGGTCGGCGACGCGGATCGAATACTGCTCGATCGTTTCCGGCGCGGTGGTCGGCACGATCAGCACCGCGACCTGACTGCCCTTGCGATCCTCGAACGCCTTCAGTTCCTGTTCGAGCGACGCCTTCTGATCGCTGCTCAGCGTTGCGGTCAGATCGACCACGCGCCCGGTCAAAGGCGGCACCGCGACATCGGCGGCTGCCGCGCCGACCCAGCACAGCATCAGCGCCAGCAGCGCCGCCTTCAGGATGCGCATCGCCGTCACCGGCTGTGCCGGCTACTTCGCGGGCGCGGCCGGCGCCGGGTTGAAATCGACTTTCGGCGCGGTCGAGATGTCCTTTTCGTTGTCGACAGTGAAGTTCGGCTTGGCCTTGTACCCCAGCGCCATGGCGGTCAGGTTGGTGGGAAACGAGCGGACGGTGACGTTATAGTCCTGCACCGCCTTGATGTAGCGGTTGCGCGCGACGGTGATGCGGTTCTCGGTGCCTTCGAGCTGGCTCATCAGGTCGCGGAACAGCGTGTCCGATTTGAGCTGCGGATAATTCTCGGTGACGACCAGAAGGCGCGACAGCGCGCTGGAGAGTTCACCCTGGGCGGCCTGGAATTTCTGGAACGCAGCCGGGTCATTGAGCACTTCCGGCGTCGCCTGGATGCTGCCGACCTTGGCGCGCGCGTTGGTGACGCCAAGCAGAACGTCCTTCTCCTGTTGCGCGAAGCCCTTCACTGAATTGACGAGGTTCGGCACGAGGTCGGCGCGGCGCTGGTATTGATTGACCACCTCGGACCAGTCGGACTTGATCTGCTCGTCCTGCGACTGGATGGCGTTGTAGCCGCAATTGGTCAGGCTCAAGGTGGCGAGCGCCGCCAGCACCGTCAAAAACTTCCGCATCATATCTCTCCTGCCGGGCAATCAGGTCTGCGTTCCATGGAAAAGTCCGCGCGATCTGTTCGGCCGCGCAACCGCAATGCTAGCAGATGTCGTGACCGCGTCGTTCCTGTCAATTCCCTTGCCGTCAACAACGACCACCGGCCGGTTATAGCGCCGGATGCGCTTCACGGATATCCGGCAGCGCCGCAGGTCCCTTCCCATCGTGTCCTCGGCACGATCGTGCGCGTGATGGACCTCACCGTCAGATCCACGAGATGCGGGACTCCGTCCGAAGACCGCCAGGTCCGCTCAGCATGATGTCATGGGTCGGCTCTGCGGAACACCTCCCGCGAACACGGCCTCGAGAACTTACCAACCGGCCTTCAGCACAGAGTCTGACACTGTGACATTTTCACCCTATGCAGCACCATCGTTATATTTATATGAATATATCAGTCTTTGCCGCTAAGGAGACCAGATGTCGTCTGACCGTCGTTCCAGGCGTTACCGCCTTCGCAGAGTTCCTTCATTGTCGATTTTGGTAGCGCTGTGTGGAAGCGCATCGGCTCAAGAAATGCTTCCGACAATCGATGTCCGGAGCGATGCGTCGCAAACTGCCGACGTGACTCCTGATTACAAGGTCAACCGCATAGAACTCGGCCCCCTGGGCAAGAAGCCGCTGATTGATACGCCTTTCTCAGTCAATACGATTTCAGAAGGTTTCGCCGAAAATCAGCAGATCCAAAGCGTGCGCGAGGCATTTCGCTTCATTCCTTCGGTTCAGGGCGAGAACGTCCGTCCGCAGACTCGCGGTGTTCAGGCAAGCGTTGTGCAAAATACGCGCATCGACGGGCTGAATATCGCCGCGACCACTGAATATCCGATCGAGCAATTTCAACGCATTGACGTCTTGAACGGGATTGCCGGCGCGTTGTTTGGCCCGGCTCAACCAGGTGGAACCTTCAATTACGTCATGAAGCGCCCGACCGTCGATCCATTGCAGCGTTTGACGGCAGGCTATCTTTCCACGGGCCAGTGGCTCGCGCATGCCGATCTCGGCGGCTTCGCCGATCCCGAGCATCGTTTTGGCTATAGATTGAACCTTCTCGATCAGGATGGCGAAAGCTACGTCCGCAACAGTCGGCTGAAGCGCCAACTCGCCAGCTTCGGCGGCGATATCCACTTCAGTCCCGACACGGTGCTCGAGACGAATGCGAGCATCTACCATTACAAAACGGAGGGATTTCCTGGAACGTTCGCCGTTGCAAAGGGCGTCCTCTTTCCGGCGGCGGTCGACCCGACAAGGGTTGGTTACGGCCAGCCGTGGGGAGGAGACGACAATACGACAACATTCTTGAGTAGCCGCATCAAGCACGATTTTAACGAGAACTGGAGCTTCTCCGCCGGCGTCTCGCGCAATACAAGCGATCGCGCCTCCACCGTTCCGACAAATACGATCACGAACAACGCTGGAAATTACGTCACCACCGCGGCGACAACGACCTATAGCCTAGATACGGTCAACAGCAATCAAGCCGCTCTGAACGGCCGTTTCGAGACGGGTTCGCTCAAGCACGATCTGGTTCTCGCCACCAATGGTTTCTCCTGGGATCGCTACACGCCGTTCCAGAGAGGAACAATCACCGCTGGACGCGCCAGCCTCGACAATCCGTCGGTCTATCCCGAGCCGAATTTTCCTGATTTCAAAAACCGCTACAGATCCGTGAACACATTCCAGCAGTCGCTTACCTTGGGTGACACCATTGCTTTCAACGACCAATGGTCGGTATTGGGCGCCATCAGCGACAGTTGGATCGATACCCACAACTACAATTCGGTTGGCAGCCTCACGAGCGCATCCAGTGCTACCGGATGGAGCCCGCTCGGCAGCATTATGTTCAAGCCACGTAAAGACATAACGACCTATTACACCTATGCCGATAGTTTGCAGCAAGGCGATAGCGCACCAGCTGGCACCGCCAATCAGGGCCAGACCCTGGCCCCGTATCGAAGCAATCAAAATGAACTTGGCGTCAAATTCGATTTCGGGCGTTTCAACCTGAATGCCGCGCTCTACAGAATCGAACGGCCCTATGCTTACACCGGAACGGATAACGTTTTTTCCGTTAAAGGAACGCAGATCAATCGTGGAATTGAACTGATGGCGTCAGGCGCCATCAACGATGAATGGACGGTATTCAGCGGGATGACGTTCATTGACCCACGGCTCTACAATACGGGCTCGCCGCAAACTGACGGCCAACGCATTTTGGGCTTATCTCAATTCGTGGCGAATTGTCTGGTCGAATATCACGTTCCCACTGTCCAAGGACTGACATTCACCGGGAACGTCACCTACGCGACGAACCGGCCGACGGATTACGCGAACACGTCATTCGTTTCCGGCTATGCCGTGCTCGATCTTGGCATGCGTTACGCTCAACTCATTGCCGACAAGCGGGTCACATTCAGGTTCGATGCTTTCAATGTCACCGATGATCATTATTGGGCCAACGTGACGCCGGCCGCTCAGAATGGGTATAACGCAACAGGTTCAGCGACCGGCATTTTGGGCGCGCCGCGGACTTTCCGCGCCTCGTTGCAGGTTGAGCTATGAAGAACCGGACGATCGCGGTCACATATGCAGGCGTCCTCGCTCTGACGACGATCGTCGGCTCATGGATCGTCGGCTCATGGGTCTGCCGGGCGGAAGCGGAGGAGCAGGCGCCGGCGCTGCGGGTTTACGCGGCCGGAAGCACGCGAGGCATTCTCCCCGCAATTGCGGAGGATTACGCCAGGACGACGGGCCAGAGGTTTGAATTTACATTCGGCCCGGCGGGACTGCTGCTGAACAGGATCCGCAAGGAAGGCGGCGCGGATATTTTCGTGTCCGCCAACATGGAGCATCCGCAGCAACTTTTCCTCGAAGGCGCCGGCACGCGGCCTGTCATCTTCGCCAGAAATCAACTCTGCGTGACCGGCCGCGCGGAGCTTGGCCTCACTCAAGCCACTCTGCTCGACAAGCTGCTTGAGCCGTCAGTAAAAATCGGCACGTCGACGCCGGGCGCGGATCCCGGAGGTGACTATGCCTGGCAGTTCTTCGATCGCGCGGAGACCGTTCGCGCCGGCGCGAAGGACACTCTCATCAGAAACGCGCATCAACTGGTTGGAGGTCCAGCAAGTCCCAAGTTGCCGGCTGGCGAAACGGCGGTGCACTATTTCTTTACACGGCACGAGGCCGACGCCTTCATCGGTTACTGCAGTTCGCATACGAAAATCAGCGCCGGACCTGAAAAGCCGTCGGATTTGCCGCTGACGCGGGTCGAAGTGCCTCCGCCGCTCGCGATGCCCATCAATTATGGCCTGACGATACTGACGACAATCAAGGATGCGGGCCACAGGGAGGCTGCGTATCGCTTCGCGCTCTACCTGGTGTCTCCGGATGCGCAACGCCGCCTTCCGGAATACGGTTTCGTTCCGAGCGGCGGGCTTTAGTCGGAGCCCGGAACGGATGCCACCTCAGCGACGACCGATGTGCAACGGGGTGCCTCGGCAAACCTGGATAGTCGACGGACCAGCTTTCCGGGTCTGAGCTTTCGCGTACCCGCCGCGACACCAGACCGGCCTGTTCGCGATCACGCGTCTGCCTTATAGTTTGCGGCATGACCGTTACGGATATCGCGACGCGAACCTATAACCACGGCTTCCGCCTCGATCCGATCGTGCGCAGCCTGCTCGATACCGATTTCTACAAGCTGCTCATGCTGCAGATGATCCGGGAATTCTATCCGAACGAGCATGTCACGTTTTCCGTCATTAATCGCAGCCGCCACGTCCGGCTTGCCGAGGTCATCGACGAAGGTGAACTGCGGGCGCAGCTCGACCATGCCCGCAGCATCGCCTTCAGTAAAAAGGAGCTGATCTGGCTCGCGGGCAACACGTTCTACGGCGAGACCCAGATGTTCACGCCGGACTTTATCAATTGGCTCGCGGCGTTCCGGCTTCCTGAATACGAATTGCGGAAAGTCGATGGCCAGTACGAGTTGCATTTCCATGGGCGATGGACCCACACCACGATGTGGGAGATTCCGGCGCTCGCCATTCTCAACGAGTTGCGGTCGCGCCAGGTGACCAGGGGTCAGGGCCGGTTCGCGCTCGATGTGCTGTATGCGCGCGCCAAGGCAAAGCTGTGGGGCAAACTCGAACGATTGCGCAAGCTCGACGACCTGCGGCTGTCGGACTTCGGAACGCGGCGGCGTCATGGCTTTCTCTGGCAGCGCTGGTGCGTGGAAGCCGCCAAGGAAGCATTGGGGCCCGCCTTCACCGGCACGTCGAATGTTCTGCTGGCGATGGACAACGATCTCGAAGCCATTGGCACCAACGCGCATGAACTGCCCATGGTCGCGGCCGCGCTCGCCGATGACGACGACGCGCTCCGCCGGGCGCCCTATCGCATCCTCGACCAATGGCGGCACACCTATGGAGGCAACCTGCTGGTCGCCCTGCCCGACGCCTTCGGCACCAAGGCTTTCCTGCGCGACGCGCCGGAGTGGGTGGCGGACTGGACCGGCTTCCGCCCGGACAGCCTGCCGCCGATCCCGGCCGGCGAGGAGATCATCAGGTGGTGGGAGCAGAAGGGCCGCGATCCTCGGGAAAAACTGCTGGTGTTTTCCGACGGCATGGACGCCGATTCGATTGAGGAAACGCAGCGGCATTTTGCCGGACGCGTCCGGGTGAGTTTCGGCTGGGGCACCAACCTGACCAACGACTTCGTGGGATGTTCGCCCGACGGCACCGCCGACCTCGACCCGATCTCGATCGTCTGCAAGGTGACATCGGTCAACGGCCGTCCCGCAGTGAAACTGTCGGACAATCCCGAGAAGGCGACCGGCGAGCCCTCGGAGATCGAACGCTACCTGCGGGTGTTCGGACATGCCGGCCGCGTTCATTCCCCGGTCCATGTTTGAGTTGAGACTGGCATTCAATGCGGCTGATCGGGATGCCAGCCGATAACGGCGAGCATCACGAAGAAGCCGGCAACGTAGGCGACCGCAACGGGCCAGCCGTGCCTGAGCCATGAGCCCACCGACTTCGCCTCCGGATACATGTTCGACAGCGCCACGCCGGCGGAGGAGCCGAACCAGACCATCGAGCCGCCAAAGCCGACGGCGTAAGCAAGAAATCCCCAGTCATAGCCGCCCTGCTTGAGCGCCAGCGCGGTGAGCGGGATGTTGTCGAACACCGACGACACAAAGCCGAGGCCGAGCGTCGTTTGCCATGACGCCGACGGCAATGTCTCGACCGGCATCACGGAGGCGGCGGTCACGAGCGCCAGAAGAAAGATCGTGCCCTTGAAGGTTTCGGGCATGATGCTCCAGTCCGGCGTGCGCAGGAACGCGGTCAGCAAAATCGCGGCCCAGACTGCGAGCCCAAGCACGGGAAGCGTATCGAGCAGTGCCGGAAATTTCAGGTTCGCGGTCACGTTTGCGACCAATGCCGCGGTCAGGATGGCTGCCACGATGAAGACCCGGGCGCCGTCCACGCGCGATCCGCTCGGCGGCTTCTTCACGATCGGCGAAAAGCGATGCTGCTTGATCGCGGCCGGAACCGCGAAGATCGCGAGCGCCACCACGGCCGCGACATAGGCCTCCACGACGCTGAGCGGACTGACGCCGTCGATCCACATCATCGTCGTCGTCGTATCGCCGACAACGCTGCCGGAGCCGCCGGCGTTGGAGGCCGCTACGATCGCAACGAGATAGCCGATATGGACCTTCCCCCGAAAGACGTGACGCGCGACCGTGCCCCCGATCAGCGCTCCGGCGATGTTATCGAGAAAACTCGACAGCACGAAAACGATGACGAGAAGGAGGACGCCGCCTTTCCAGTCATCGGGCAGCACGGCCGGCATTTCGTCCGGTATCCGGCTTTCCTCGAAGTGTCGCGACAGAATGGCAAACCCCATCAGCAGCAGGAACAGGTTCGCCAGCGTGACCCACTCGTGCGCCATGTGGCGTCCGAACCCGCTCCACCCTGCGCCGGACTTGAATCCGGTGAAGCCGATTTTGTAGCCGATGATGGCGACGAGGCCGACAAGCGCGATCGGAAGCGTATGACGATGAAACAGCGCGATGCCGAGCAGAATGAACCCGAAGAGAATGAAATCGAGGGGAATTCCAGCAATCAGGATCGGATCGGTCATCGCGCTCTCATTCCGGCAGATTTTGGAGAACCCTCACCGGCAAAGCGTCATTCGCCGACGAAGCGGCCATACTTGCCGCGGGCAAACAAGAGCGATTCGTCCCGGTTGTAGCTGTAGGCCTCCACGGCACCGAGGAAGATGACGTGGTCTCCGCCATAATAGCGATCGACGGTGCGACACTGAAAGTTCGCAACGCCGCCGGACAGCAGCGGGGCGCCGCCGAGGCCTGGCGCCCAGGCGACCCCTTCGAACTTGCGGCTCGACGGCATCGCAAATTTGACGGCCAGTTCCTGCTGCGACGCGCCAAGCACGTTGACGGCGAAATGGCTGGCGTTCTGGAAGACGCTCATGTTCCGCGAATAAACTACCAGACTCCACAGCACCAGCGGCGGGTTCAGCGAGACCGACGTGAACGAGTTGCACGTCAGCCCGTAAGGGAGTCCGGCCTGGTCGGCGGCCGTGATGATGGTGACGCCGGTGGCATAGGTGCCGAGCGCGTTGCGGAAGTCGCGCGGATCGAGCGACGACTGGTCGCTCGCGAGTTCATTGGCCGGATCCGGCGCGCCGGGGAAGTCAGGACCGTCTGTCATCAGACGACCTCACAGCGTCAGGTTTTTTGACGGCAGGCCAAGGGCAACCCGGCCATAATCCGTGCCCGCCGCATCGAAGCTGAACGCGATGTGGGAATTGATCGCGTTCGCATCGCGGAACTGCCGCTGCAGCGGAGAACCCGCAGACAACCCCCGCGCCCCGCTCGCTGCAACCAGCAGCGACACCGCCTCGGTACACAGGTTCACCGCATAAGCCCCGTCGCGCCGCCATCCGGTCTTGACCGCCATGTCGGGAATATGCCCACGCCTCGCCTCCACCATCGCTTTGATGCAGATCGAGCGCATGACGAGCCGCGCGGCGTCGATCTTCGCTGACGCTTCGGCAATCTTGATCTGCGTGGATTGAAGGTCGCCGAGCATGGCGCGACTGTAGGTGGTTGCGCGATGGCGTGCGACCTCGATGTAGTCTTCGAGGCAGCCCTGGGCGTTACCGAGCGCCACCCCGGACAGCACGAAGGGAAACAGTGCAAACACCGGCAGCGCATAAAGGGAGTTCGGATTGGCGGCGCTGCCGGGCGAGGGACCGCCGGCAATCTCCGCGACCGAGAGCGTTTTCCAGTCTTCGACGAAAACGTCTTCGACGGCGACGTCGTTCGAGCCCGTGCCTTTCAGGCCGGCGGCGTTCCACATATCGATGACGCGGTAGTCTTGGCGGGGAAGCAGGAAAATCCTGTATTCGATGCCGTCGGCTTCATCATCGGATGAGACGAGCCCCGCGAGCATGTTCCAGTCGCAGCAATCCACACCGGACGAAAACGGCCAGTGGCCCTGCAAACGGTAGCCGCCGTCGACCTTCCTGGCGCGGCCGGAAGGAAACACGAAAGAGGAGGCGATCAATGCGGTCGCATCCTTGCTCCAGACGGCATCCTGCGCACGGCTGTCGAACATGCCGAGCATCCAGTGATGGCTCGCAAGGTTCGCCAGCGTCCACGCCGCGGATGCGTCGGCCATGGCGATCGCTTCGGCGAAGTCGACGAGCGCCACGTAGTCGAATTCGGAGCCGCCGACCCGCTTGGGCTGCAGAATCCTGAACAGGCCGGCCGCATGAAAATCCTTCTCGGTCTCCGGTGGCAGCCGCCGCAGCTCTTCCGTCCTTGCGGCCCGCTCGCGCAGTTGCGGCACGAGCGCCCGTGCCCGCGCCATCATGGCGGCATAGTTATCACCGTAATCCGGTTCTGACGACGGATTCGCAGGCGGGCTGATACCTGCCATCTGGTTATCCTCACTGTCCGCTGCGCAACGGACGACCTTGCGGTACTTGCCCGATCATAGGCGAGTATGACGGGGATCACCAACCGATGGCAACCGGCGAAGGCTTACTGCTCGGCGACCTTGTGCAATGTCGCAGCAGCCAGACCTTTGTCGAGTTCGACGCGGCAGCCCGAACTGAGGCTGGAGCGGTTCTTGACCATGCAGGCGGTAATCCGTCCGATATCCGGAATTTCGGAGCTGCACAGGCGGAACGCATCGCCGGTGCACTGACGTTGCGCTTCGGCCGTGAAGGCATGGCTCGCGCTGGCCGGCATGACGAAGAAGACTGCGACAGCCAGGGTCGCGGCTATCTGACGGACGATCTCGGTGCGAACGCTGGTCATCTTTGGCTCCTCGATTGCGGTGGACTCTGAGGCCATTGTCGATGCCGCATCCTGGATCATCGGCGCCCGGGAAACTGTGAGGCTCATCACTCAAGCGAAACACAAAATAAAATACAACGATATCAAGAAGATGTAGGCCATCTACCCGCGCGGCCGCGCCGGAGCCCCCCGCGGGCATGTCAACCCAACGGGGACAGGCTGGGAATTCGGTTGGGCTATTCGCGCCAACGGATCGCGCCAAGCATGACGAGCGGATGCAAGCATTGACGGGACACCGTTGACCCTGTCATTCAAGCAAGCAGCGGCTGAACTGAAATACATACAATAGGCGGATTTCTGCCTATCGTACCGCCAAACCAAAATGGCGCGCCTCACGCGCATCGCATAGCCGGACAACAACCATCATGGCCGGCTTCGCCTTCCGTTCCGGTTGGCTGCATCGTCAATTTCAGCACTGTTTCGATAGGCAAGAGAGCCATGAAGATCATCCGCGCGGCAATTTTCTTCATCGTGTTTCTATCGTGGATGCCGTTGCACGCCGGAACACCGGCTCCCGGAAACGCCGGCACCGCCAAGCCGGCAAGCCCGGCAACCGCGCCTCCGCCGGCGGCTCCCGCTGAAGATCTGCCATCGGTACCGGCACCGCAGTTTCCTCAAGCACAGTCGAAACTCGACGGCTGGAAGCAGACGCTCGATCAGATCGAAACGGTTCTCGGCGCCCATGTGATCGACGATGCCGTATTGAATAATCTGCGAAACCGGACCACAGCCACGCAAAGTGAAGCGCGCGACCTGATCTCGGAAATCACGCCTCCGCTCGAAGCCGCGACTGCACGGGCGGCCGAACTCGCGCCAAGTCCCGATGCGACCGCTCCCCCATCTGACGACGTGAAACTCGAGCGCGCCAAGCTGCTGGCTGAAGTCGCCGCGCGGCAGGGCATCATTCAGCAGGCCAAGCTCATCAATGTGCGGGCTCAGCAAACGATCGAGGCGATTTCCGATCGGCGGCGCGCGATGTTCAACGATTCGGTGCTGCAGCGCTCTGCAAGCCTGCTCAATCCCACGTTCTGGATCACCGCCGCAAACGCCGTTCCGGTTGCCGCCAGCCACTTGACCGATCTCCTCTCCAAATGGGGTCGGGTGCTGGCATCACAGCCGCTTCGCGCGGCGTCGGGCTTCGCAATCGCAGCCGTCGTGGTGCTCGGGTTCTTCCTGTCGCCGGGCCGGCGCTGGTGGTCGCGCTGGACCAAACGCGACCCCGAGATTGCCAGCCCGAGCCCGCTGCGGAAAACCGGCTCCGCCGCCGTCATCGTGCTTGCTGACACCGCGCTCACCGCCGTCGCGCTGCTCGTGCTCTATCAGGCGCTCATGATGCTCGGAGTGCTGCCCGACGATGTAAGTCCGATCGTTCGCGCCTTGTTCATCGGCATCACCTTCGGCTTCTTCTTTGTCCGCCTGACGATCGCGGTGCTGGCGCCGGGACGTCCGACCTGGCGTCTGATCGAAATGGACAATGCCGCTGCCGACGGCCTGATTTCCTACGCAGTCCTGCTTGCCATGGTCATCGCGTTCGGCGTGGTCGTGGACGCCGTGAACGTCGCGATCAGAGCCCCGATCGAACTTTCGATTGCAAGCCGGGGCATGATCGCCATTGCGAAGGCGCTGCTCTTCATGGGGGCGCTTCGCGTTGCGGCCACAACCGAAGCCGACGACGAAACCACCCCCTCGCCGCCAACCGCCGTAAACAAGTCCGCGTGGCGCCTGTTGATTCCGGTCGGCTGGGTGATGGCCACGGCCGCCATTCTCGGACCGCTCGCGGGATATGTCGCCTTGGGCCGGTTTATCACGATCGAAATGGTGGTGGTGATCGCCGCGCTGATGAGCTTCGTGCTGCTGAGCCGGTTCGCCGCGGTTCTCGTCAATGCGACTTTTGCGTTTCACGGCGCGGTCGGCCGCTTCTTGCGGCAAACCGCGGGTCTGGGCAGCAGTGCGGTCCGGCAGATCGCCGCGGTGCTCGGCGGCCTCGTTCAACTGGCGCTGATCGGGTTGACGGCCTTCGTTGTGCTCACAACCTGGGGAATCCGTTCCGACGACCTCGCCACGTCGATGTCCACGGCGTTCTTCAGCATCCAGATCGGCAATATCACCATCGCGCCGTCCGTGATTCTCGGCGCGGTTACGGTTTTTATCATCGGTGTCGTGGCCACGCGCGCGCTCAAGCGCTGGCTTGAGGAGCGTTTCCTGCCGGAAACCAGCCTCGACGTCGGCGTTCGCAGTTCGATCGGCACCGGCGCGGGCTATGCCGGCGTCATTCTGGCCACCCTGATCGCGCTGTCCTATGTCGGCCTCAACCTGCAAAACGTCGCCATCGTCGCCGGCGCGCTGTCGGTCGGTATCGGCTTCGGACTGCAATCCATCATCAACAACTTCGTTTCCGGCCTGATCCTTCTTGTGGAGCGCCCGATCAAGGTCGGCGATCGCATCGAGGTCGGCGCCCGCATGGGCGTCGTGAAACGCATCAACGTGCGCGCCACCGAGATCGCGACCTACGACAACGTCTCGGTGATCGTCCCGAATGCGGACCTGATCAGCGGACAGGTCGTCAACTGGATGCATGGCAGCTATTCGGCCCGCCTGTCGGTAGCGGTCAGCACCTCCTATGACGCCGATCCGGACAAGGTCATCGAAATCCTGCTCGACATTGTCGCCCAGCACCCGCGCGCGCTGAAATCCCCCGAGCCGTTTGCCGTTCTCGGCAATTTCGGCGCCGACGCCCTGGAGTTCACGGTGTTCTTTCACGTCGCGCATATCGGCATCGACGGCGGCGCCGCCAACGAGGTCAGGCTCCAGATACTCAAACGCTTCCGCAAGGAGGGAATCAACCTTCCGAACCCTCAACGGGATTTGCATGTGCGGGATCTCGACCGCATCGAAGCGCTGGTTCGCGACTTGGCTGGACGAGATCTGGCTGGACGAGATCTGGCCGCGCGAGACCTGGCTGCAAAAGACCTGGCTGCACGAGATTTGGCCAGACAAGACTTGGCCGGACAAGATTTGGCCGGAGCAGGTTTGCCCGGAACCGAACGCTCCGCTGCGCCATAGCGCGCTCTCGGGGCCACTGTTGCGCGCGAATCGTTTCCAACACGGCAAGGTGATCGTGGACGATCACCGCCGCTCTTCTCGAAGGCGAACGCGCTTAATAGCATCATTCGAAAGCTGACGTTCAACATGGAATGATGTATAGTTTCTATATCCATTGAACTATCGGGCGTGACATGCAGGCTTCATCCAACAAATCAATCCCCTCATTGAGCTTGCGGATCGATCTCGACTCAAAAGGCCGGATTGGACCGGGCAAAATCGAGTTACTCGAGAGCATACAGGCTTGCGGTTCGATTTCGGCCGCCGGACGCGCCATGGACATGTCCTACAAACGCGCCTGGGATCTCGTCGATGAAATAAACCGCATCTGCCGGCAGGCCGCGGTCGCGCGGCAGACCGGCGGCAAGAATGGCGGCGGCGCGGTCCTGACGCCGTTCGGGGTCTCCCTGGTCGCCCGCTATCGCAAGATCGAGCGCGACGCCTCAACCGCCGTTCACAAGGAACTCGAGGCGCTGCGTAACGACATCCGGCATCCAAAAAAAAGCGCGGAACGAGACAAAGACACCAGGGCTCGTTGATCCGGAGCGCCGTGACGTCGGGCGCCCGACAAGGCTCAGCCGAAGCAGTCGACCGCCCGCAGCGCTCTGCTCTGGCCTGATCCTTCCGGACGTGATATACATATAGCTATAACGTTGGTGCGGACGCCCGGCCCGCGATTTTCCGGCCAAGCGGAATCTGCTTAGCCGTCAGGAAATGCTCGCCGCGATGTTGAGGAGGCGAATCATGTTCGACGCCCAATGCGACCTTGCCGCCCTGGTTTATACGGAAGGTCAGGATCCGGACGCGATCCTGCATGAGTTCGCCTCGGGTCTGAACGCCAACGGCCACCGGGCCGTGGGCATCGTTCAACTCGGTCGTTACTGTCCCGACGCCAGCCTGTCGGCGACGCTCGTGCCTACCGGCGAGCAATTTCAACTATTTCAGGACAGAAGCACCTATTCGGCGGGGTGCCGGCTCGACCTCGGACAGTTGACGGGCGTCGGCGAGCGGATTGCGAGGATCCTCGACGAAGGCGCGGACATCCTGATCGTCAACCGCTTCGGCCGGCAGGAGCGTGAGGGCAAGGGCCTTGCCCACCTGGTCGCACACGCGCTCGGTGCCGACATTCCGGTCGTGATCGCGGTGCCGACCCACCATTTTCCAGACTGGATCACGTTCGCCAGCGGCATGACCGTCAAATTGCACTGCGACCGCGAATCGCTGGATGCGTGGTGGCGTCTCGTATCGGCCCGCAATGCCAGCCTGCGCCGAAACGATCGCGCAACGGTCTGCGAGATCTTCAAATAAGCTCTCGCGGTCATAACGTTCTTGACCGACCGCGGCCCTTCATCTGTAGATGGTCGCATGCAAGATCTTGTGATCGCGGTAGACGTCGGATCGAGCAGCGCGCGCGCCGGCGTGTTCGACAAGCGCGGCGTCCTGCTTGCGCGCGCCGAAGCTCCGTTTTCGACCGCGCATCCCCAGCCAAATCATGCCGAGCACAGTTCGGACGAAATCTGGACCGCGGTCTGCCAGGCGGTGCGCGAAGCCGTTGCGACCGGACGCATCGCCGCGGGAGAGGTCAAGGGCATCGCCTTCGACGCCACCTGCTCGCTCGTCGCCCTTGACCGCGCCGGCCGGCCGGTCACGGTTTCGGTAACCGGCGAGGATCGCTGGAACGTCATCATGTGGGCCGACCATCGCGCCACCGCCGAAGCCGAAGAGATTACGGCTACCCGCCATCGGGTGCTGGACCATGTCGGCAATGTGATGTCGCCGGAAATGGAAATCCCCAAGTTGCTCTGGCTGAAGCGGCATCGTCCGGATGCGTGGCGTCGCTACGGGCTTGTGCTCGACCTCACCGACTTCCTGACATGGAAGGCGACGGGACGGGCCGCGGTCTCCACCTGCACCGTGACGTGCAAATGGACTTATCTCGCCCACGAGAAACCGGGCTGGCAAAGCGATTTCCTGTCGCGCATCGGCCTTGATGACCTGCCGGATCGCGCCTCGCTTCCCGCCTCGACGCAATCGATCGGAACGAGCGCGGGCCCCCTGACAGCCCAAAGCGCAGCCGAACTTGGACTGCCCCGCGACTGCATCGTCGGCGTCGGCGCGATCGATGCGCATGCTGGCGGCATCGGCGTCCTCGGCGGGCTCGACGCCGCCGCGCTAAACGAGACGCTCGCCATGATCGCCGGCACCTCCTCATGCCACATGGCGGCCTCTCCCGATCCGAGGCAAATTCCCGGCATATGGGGTCCCTATTACGACGCGATGCTGCCGGGCTACTGGCTCAACGAGGCCGGCCAGTCCGCCACCGGCTCGCTGCTCGATCACATCCTCGACCTTCACGCCGAAGGACAATCGCTCGGCGCGGACCGCCACGCTGTAATGGCGGTGCGGATCGAGGCCGCACGGGCCGAGAGCGGCCTGGCGTTCGTCGAAGGCCTGCATGTGTTGCCGGATTTTCACGGCAACCGCTCCCCACTCGCCGATCCCGATTCCGTCGGCGTGATCCACGGTCTGCGCCTCGATGCCTCCGCCGATTCACTGACCCGGCTTTATTTCGCGACCGCGATCGGCATCGCGCTCGGAACCCGACATATCATCGATGCCCTGAACGACGCCGGCTACGCGATCGACCAGATCCGGTTGACCGGCGGCCATGCCGCGAGCCCGCTGCTGGTCCAGCTTTACGCCGATGCCGCCGGGGTCTCGGTATCCCTCCCAAAACAACCCGACGGCGTGCTTTCGGGTACCGCATGTGCCGCCGCTGCCGGCTGCGGGCTCTATCCGTCGCTCACGGCAGCCGCGGCGGCGATGACCCGGATCGGCCGCACCGTTTGGCCAGCTCCCGCATCGCGCGATTTCTTCGACCGCCGCTATCGCGCGTTTCTGTTGATGCACGAGCATCGCCAAGCGTTGTCGCGGCTGGCGTGACGGACACCAACACAACGCCAGCCTATACTAGTGGTCCGATTCTAACATTTGCACCCATTGCGGCAGGGAGTTTCTGCAAATGTTAGAATCAAAGGACCACTAGCAACTATCAGGTTTCTAGTGGAGTTTTGAATTTGACATTCGCCTGACAAGTTCGCTGCAAAGTGGGTAGCGAATATCAAATTCACTCCACTAGCGCTGCAACCGGACGCCGAGCATCACCACGGTCGACGCCGAACCCGCGCCGGGAATGTTCGAACTCAGAATATCGCGGCGCACCTGGGCCTTGATCTGGAATTCGCGGGTCAGCTTGTAAACGAGATCGCCGGAGATCGAGTAGATCTCGTCGGAGCGGGTCGAACCCTGATAATCCTGCGTGCCGTAGGTGAACCTGCCGACCGCGCCCAGCCAGCGGCGGAAATCGTGATCGACCTCGAAGGTATAGGTGCGCGTCAGCACGCCGGAAACGCCGGCGAGCGTGGATTCATCCACCGAGGTGACGGAGATGAACTTCGCGGTGGTCAACGGCGTCGCCGACCACACCAGCGACGCGCTGGTGAGCAGGCCGGTCAACTGGTTGAGGCGCGGGTCGGCGTAGCTCCGCGCGGCATAGCCTATCGAGGCCTCGCCAATCAGCAGCCGCGTGAATTCGAAGCTGGTCCCGGCCTTGGCATAGCCACCGCTGGAGTCGCGCTGGAAACCGCTGCGGTCGAACCGCGTGTCGTGGACGCGCGTGTCCGCTTCGACCTCGGCGAACGGCTTGACCCCGGGCAGCAGATCGTAGCTGACGCGCGCGATGCCGCCGTACTGGTTGAAGTTGCGGTCGTCGTTGGGCGTCGATGTGCCGTCGGTCAATCGCGAGTCCTGATACGTCGTGCGGTCCACGGTCCCGTTCAACGAGACTTGCAGGCGGTTGAAGTCGTGCTCGATGCCGGCCGTCCCGCCGGTGGTCGCAAAAAGCGGATACCGCGCGAGACCGGCCTGGATATTGGGGCTGCCGGGATTGTCGGTGCCGATCCGCAGCCGCAGCTCCGAATTGAGGCGGGTATCGTGCGTCACGTCGAGACGGCCATCGACCTTTCCGGTGAAATCCGGCCGATCCACGTTGGTCGGCACCGGCGATGCGACAGGCTGTCCGGCATTATCGACACCGGGCGGAAACGACCTCTCGTAGCCCGTAAACGAGCCGCGCAGATCGACGAGCAGGGAATGACGCGCCCAGTCGGAGGCGGCCACAAATTCGGGCGACACCATATAGAACGCCGAACCTTTGGGCGTGTTGAACCGGCCTGGATTGGTATCGTAGCCGCCGGACAATTCCACCGCCGACTTGACCAGGAAACCGCCGACATAATTGCCGACGGCGCCGAACGGATCGTCGTCACGCCGCAGGCGGCGGCGTGCGGGTTGTCCGTCCACGCTTCCCGCCATCGCCGGCGCGACCGGAGGTTTGTTCGCGGTCGCTGACGGCGGCACCGACAACGGCGGCGGCGGCGGAACCGCGACGTAGTTGCCCGGCCCCGGCGGCCGCTTCGGTTTCGGCGCGCCAGGGTAGGCCTGCGGCTTCTTGCGCTTGCGATTGAGCGAGTCGTAACCGGTGTCGCCCGCACCCACTGCCGCGGATACGCCGTAATCGGGGAGCCGGCCGATGCGTGAAGGCGCTGCTGCTGCTGTCGACGAGTCAGGGGCGGCATCGTCCGTGCCGGCATCGCTGACCCGGCGCAGATAAGAGTCCTGCGGCTGAAAGAAGCCGCCGCGCGCCGGATTCATCAGATCGCGGGTGAGCGTTTGCGCCTCAGTCGCCAGACATCCGGGGCCGATGAGGACAAGGCAAGCCAAAACCGCGCGCCATGTTGATGCGCGCTGGCGGCGGCCCGTCGCTGGACCCAAAGTCACGACCCGAAAAACTCCAGCAGGAACTTATGCTTGCAAAGGCGCGCCGTGAGGCGCGGCTATCGTTAATGGAGTTAAAACAATTATGGTTAATGGGCCGTTGAGAGCGGAATGCTGCATCGCATCCTACGCGTTGGCATGCTAAGCAGATCCCGACGCGCTCATCCGTCTCATCGCGGAACCAGGCATGACTTCGCTCAAATCACGACAGGCAACATCCGCCATGACCGATCAGGCGACGGCCGCGATCGAGTCCGCGTTGCGAACGTTCGAAGCGGAGGCCGGCGGCGTGACTGCGCTTGCCGCGGCCCTGAATTCCGATCTCGGTCCTGCATTCGCCGCTGCTGCCGACATGATCCGCAGCGCCAAAGGGCGGCTGATTGTCACCGGTCTCGGCAAGTCCGGCCACATCGGCCGCAAGATCGCGGCGACTTTCGCCTCGACCGGCACGCCGGCCTTTTTCGTCCATGCCGCGGAAGCCAGTCACGGCGACCTCGGCATGATCACCGCCGACGACGTCATTCTGGCGATGTCGTGGTCCGGCGAGCAGCCGGAGATGAAAAACCTCATCACCTACGCCAAGCGCTTTCGTATCGCCTTGATCGCCATGACCGCCGACCGCGAGTCCACGCTCGGCAAGGCCGCCGATGTCGTGCTGGTGCAGCCCAAGGCGCGCGAAGCCTGCCCGCATAATCTCGCGCCGACGACGTCGTCGCTGATGCAGCTTGCGCTCGGCGATGCGCTCGCCATCGCGTTGCTGGAGGGCCGCGGCTTCACCTCGGTCGACTTCAGCGTGCTGCATCCGGGCGGCAAGCTCGGTGCGCTGCTGAAATACACCCGCGACCTCATGCACAGCGGCGACTCCGTGCCGCTGAAGCCGCTCGGCACCAAAATGTCCGAGGCGCTGGTCGAGATGACCTCGAAGGGCTTCGGCTGCGTCGGCATCGTGGATGGTCAGGGGCATCTCGTCGGCATCGTCACCGACGGCGACCTGCGCCGTCACATGCGCCCGGACCTGATGACCGCGCGCGTCGACGATGTCATGACCCCGAATCCGAAGACGATCGGACGCGACCTTCTGGCCGGCGAGACGCTGGAAATCCTCAATTCGTCGAAGATCACCGCACTGATCGTGACCGACGAAAAAAAGCCTGTCGGCATCGTGCATCTGCACGACCTGCTGCGCGCCGGCGTGGCATAATCGCCGCGGGCAGGATTACTGCGCTGCCGCCACAGTCAGACGCGCGCCGTCAGCCTTCACGACCTTCACCCGGCTGCCCGCCGGCGCGTCCGGTCCCGTCACGCGCCAGACGGTATCGTCGATGCGCACGGTGCCGGTCCCGTCGACGATCGGCTTTTCCAGGGTGAAGACGCGACCGACCAGCGCGTCGGCGCGCTTGTTGAGGAACGGGCTATCGGCGGCTCCCGGCTTGGCCCGCGCCAGGCGCCGCCACAGCGGCACTGCCGCGACGGCGAACACCGCGAACATCAGGAGCTGCATCTGCCACGCCGGATCGAGGGCGAATGACAACACGCCGACCAGGAACGCGGCGAGGCCGAGCCAGAACAGGAACACGCCCGGCGTCAACAATTCGAGTCCCATCAGGATGAGACCGAAGATGAGCCAGTTCCAGGTTCCGAGTGACGCAAACATGTCAGCCATAGAGACGCTCCCTGATCCTATCCCTGCGGCGGGACGGTCTGGGCCGGCGAGCCCGCATTCGGCACCGCGCTCCGCCGTACGGCGGCAGCCGACGCCGCGCTCTCACCGAAAGTCGCCTTGGCGATCTCGCCGATGCCGCCCAGCGAGGCCAGCATGCTGGTGGCCTCCAACGGCAGCATCACCACCTTCTGGTTCGGCGAGTTGGCAAGCTGGCCGAAGGCCTTGATGTATTTGTCGGCGATGAAGTAGTTCAGCGACGCCACGTCTCCCTTGGCGATCGCCTCGCTCACCATCCGCGTCGCCTTGGCCTCCGCTTCCGCCGACCGCTCGCGCGCCTCGGCATCGCGGAAGGCGGCTTCCTTGCGGCCTTCGGCTTCGAGGATCTGCGACTGCTTCTGGCCCTCCGCCTTGAGAATCGCCGACTGGCGCTGGCCTTCGGCCTGAAGGATGTCGGCGCGCTTCTCACGCTCGGCCTTCATCTGCCGGCCCATCGCCTGCACGAGGTCGGCCGGTGGCACGATGTCCTTGATCTCGATGCGGTTGACCTTGAGACCCCACGGCGACACCGCGGCGTCCACCACCCGCAGCAGCCGCTCGTTGATCTCGTCGCGATGCGACAGCACCTGGTCGAGATCCATCGCGCCCATCACCGAGCGGATGTTGGTCATGGTCAGCGTCACGATCGCCTGGTTGAGGTTCGCCACCTCGTAGCTCGCCTTGGCGGCATCGAACACCTGATAGAAAGTGACGCCGTCCACGGTGACGGTCGCGTTGTCCTTGGTGATAACCTCCTGCTTGGGAATTTCGATCACCTGCTCCATCATGTTCATCTTGCGTCCGACGCGGTCGATATAGGGCACGATAAGATTGAGACCGGGATCGAGCGTCCGCGTGTACTTGCCGAACCGTTCGATGGTCCAGTCGTAGCCTTGCGGCACGGTCTTGACGCCGGCCAGCAGCGTCAGGATCACAAGCGCCACGAACACAATCGCGAAAATATCGAACCCGGTCATGAAAATCTCCGCAGGGGGACCGCCTTCTGAGACGCGGGAGGCGGTGAGTTGCCGGTTGGTCGCCGCTCAAAGATGTATGGTTCGATTGGCGAAAAACGAGGCGGTGACGAAGCACCGTCATTCCGGAAGCCGCGGAGCGGCTATCCGGAGTCCAATAATCAAATGAGGCATTCGATCTGGCCGGATTCCGGGTTCGGCGCCCCGCCCCGCCTCGGAATGACGATCTATTCTAAATCCAGCCCTGAAGCTCGCGCAGCACCAGCTTCCGGATCACGTCCATGCCGGGATCGCTGTCGTTCAGGCAGGGAATCGCAGCAAACTCCTCGCCTCCGTTGTGGCGGAAGATATGCGCATTCTCCTGCGCGATTTCCTCCAGCGTCTCCAGACAATCGGCCGAGAAGCCCGGCGTGACGATGGCCAGGCGCTTCACGCCGTCCTTCGCCAATTTCTCGACGGTCTTGTCGGTGTAGGGCTGCAGCCACTCGTCGAAACCGAAGCGCGACTGGAACGTCAGCATCAGTTTGGATGCATCGAGTCCCATCCGCTTGCGCAGCGCCTCGGTGGTCGCGACGCACTGCCCCTGATAGGGATCGCCCTTTTCGATATAGGCCTGCGGCATGCCGTGGAACGACGCCATGATGATCTCGGGCGTGAACGGCAGCGAGGCAAGATGCTTCTCGATCGAAACCGCAAGCGCGTCGATATAATCGGGATCGTCGTAATATGGCGGCGTCACCCGCAGCGTCGGCTGCGCGCGCATGTCGCTCAGCACGCGGAATGCCTCGTCACACACGGTGGCGGAGGTCGCCGCCGAATATTGCGGATAGAGCGGCACCACCAGCAGCCTGTCGCAACCCTGCGCCGTCAGCGCCGCGATGCGCGACTGCATCGAGGGATTGCCATAGCGCATCGCCCAGTCGACGACGACATGACCGTGATCGGCAACCGCAGCCGCGAGCTTGTCGGACTGCGCGCGCGTGATGGTCTTGATCGGCGACTCGTTCTGCTCGGTGTTCCAGATCTTCAGGTAGTCGAGCGCCTTGCGGCGTGGGCGCGTGTTCAGAATGATGCCGTTCAGCACCAGCTTCCAGACCAGGCCCTGCTTCTCGATGACGCGCGGATCGGACAAAAATTCCTTCAGATAGACCCGCACGCCGCGAGCGTCGGCGGTATCCGGCGTGCCGAGGTTGACGAGCAAAACGCCAACGCGTCCGCGCGGCGCACCCGCCGCGGTCCTGGCTCTTTCGATAGGAATAACGGCCGTCATACCGACTGGATTCGCGCGCCTGCCCGATCTTGTCAAGCCCGCGCATCTGCCGGTACTGTCTTCGAAACTGCCCGCGAAGGGAATTGCCATGACGGTCGCCGAGTGGTGCGTCTTCGGCGCGGTCGTCCTGTACCTCGTCACGATCGTGCCGTTCAAGGCGATGGGGTCTCCCGGCTTCGACAACGCCCGTCCGCGCGACCCCGATTTCTACGCCGATCCGCTGCGCGCCCGCGGCCTCGGGGCGCACCTGAACGGTATCGAGGCTTTTCCGTTTTTCGCGGCGGCCGTGCTGCTTGCGGAATTCCGCGCCGCTCCCCAGCATCTGATCGACGAACTGGCGGTCCTGTTCCTGATCGTCCGCGCCGCTTACGTTTTCACCTATATCGGCGACCGGCCGACGCTGCGCTCGATCCTCTGGGGCCTCGGCTTTGCGATCAACACCGCGATCTTCTTCCTGCCCGTGATCGGGCGCTGGCTGGCTTGACCCCCGCCAATCAAGCGACAGTCACCTGCGTCTTCACCGAATTGGCGATGAAGCAGGTCTCATGCGCCTCATGGTGCAGTTGCGCGAGCCGCCCCGCGTCCGGCGCCTCACCCGACCACGCGATCTCGGGCTTCAGGGTCACCCGCGTGACCGCCTGACGGCCGGGGGCGATCTCTTCCATCACACCCTCGGCATGATCGCGGTAGGAGGTGATATTGAAGCCCGCGAGCCGCGCCAGATGCAGGAACGTCAGCATGTGGCAGTTCGACAGGGCAGCGACCAGCATTTCCTCGGGATCGACGGCAGCCTTGACCGCCCATTTGCCGACCACATGCGGCGAGGCCGAAGCCGGCACGGTGATGCCACCATCGAAACTCACGGTGTGGCCGCGGCTGTAGCGGCCGCTGCGAAAGTCATCGCCGGGCGCGAGCGTCCAGTCGATGTCGGCGGTGTATGTGGCCATGGCTGCTCCCTGAGGCGTTGCCTGTTCCGACTGAGCCGGCCCGGCTTCCAGGCGCGTCATGTTCGGACTTGATACGGGCATCAATCCAGAAAGGAGGATGGATTGCCGGGTCATAGGCGAGCGAAGCGACGCCGTCCTTCGAACGGCTATGGGCGAGCGATGCGACGCCGTCCTTCGAACGGCTATGCCCGGCAGTGACGAATGCCAAAGACGCTTTCCTCAAAATCAGGTCCTACGCTGCTTGCGGCGTCTCGAGCAATCCGCGACGGCGCAGCAGCGCGTCGGCCTCCGGCTTGCGGCCGCGGAACGCGACATAGGCCTCTTCGGGATCGCGCGAGCCGCCCGACGAATAGATGTCGTCATGCAGCCGCTTTGCGGTCGCCGGATCAAAGATGTCGCCGGCCTCCTCGAAGGCGCCGAAGGCGTCGGCGTCCATCACCTCCGACCACATATAGCTGTAATAGCCTGCGGCATAGTGATCTCCGGAGAAGATGTGGCCGAACTGGGTCGGGCGATGCCGCATCGCGATTTCCGCCGGCATCCCGATCTTGTCCAGTTCCGCGCGCTCGAAAGCCCCGACATCGCGAACCGCCGACGCCGGCTGGCTGTGGAACTCCAGGTCCATCAGCGCCGAGGCGACGAATTCCACCGTGGCGAAGCCCTGATTGAATTGCCGCGCGGCGAGGAACCGCCTGAGCAGATCGTCGGGCAACGGTTCGCCGGTCCGGTAGTGCCTGGCGAATTGCTGCAACACTTGCGGCTGCTCCTGCCAGTGCTCGTAGAGCTGCGAGGGCAATTCGACGAAATCGGTGAACACGCTGGTGCCGGACAGCGAGGGATAGGTGACGTTCGAGAGCATGCCGTGCAAGCCATGGCCGAACTCGTGGAACAGGGTGCGCGCATCGTCCGGAGACAGCAGCGCCGGCTCCCCCTCGGAGCCTTTTGTGAAGTTGCAGACGTTCACGATCTGCGGCGCGACGTCGCCGTCGAGCTTCTGCTGGTCGCGCAACGACGTCATCCACGCGCCGGACCGCTTCGAGGCCCGCGCGAAGTAATCCCCGTAGAACAGCGCCTGATGCCTGCCGGCGGCATCCTTCACCTCCCAGACCCGGACATCGGGATGCCAGACCGGGACATCCTTGCGCTCGGAGAAGGTAAGGCCAAACAGCCGATGTGCGCAGTCGAAGGCGGCGGCGATCATGCCCTCCAGCGTCAGATACGGCTTGATCGCATCGTCGTCGAAGTCGGCGCGAATCTGCCGCAGCTTCTCGGCATAATAACGCCAGTCCCATGGCGCGAGGGTGAAGTTGCCGCCCTCCTTTGCGATCAGGTCCTGCAAGGCGTCGCGGTCTGCGAGTGCACGTTCGCGCGCCGGTTTCCAGACCCGCTCCAGAAGGTTGCGGGCGGCTTCCGACGTCCGCGCCATGGAGTCCTCGAAGCGATAGGCGGCGAAAGTCGGGTAGCCCAGGAGCTTTGCCCGCTCCTCGCGAAGCGCGAGGATTTCCGGGATCACGGCATTGTTGTCATGGGCGTTGCCGTTATCGCCGCGGGCGGTGAAGGCCTTGTAGACCTTTTCGCGCAGGTCGCGCCGACGCGAGCTCTTGAGGAACGGCTCGACAGACGAACGCGAGGTGGTGACGACTGCCTTGCCGGAGAGCCCGCGCTCTTCGGCGGCGGTGCGCGCCGCAGCAACGAAGCTGTCGGGCAGGCCGTCGAGATCATCCTCGCCGAGTTCGAGGAACCAGGCCTGTTCGTCGCCGAGCAGATTGTGGCTGAAGGTGGTGCCGAGCTGCGCGAGACGTTCGTTGATCTCGGCCATCCGCGCCTTGGCGGCCTCATCGAGGCCCGCGCCGGCACGGTGGAAGCGGATATAGATGCGTTCCAGCAAGCGCGACTGCTCCGCCGTGAGGCCGAGCGATGCGCGATTTTCATGAATCTGCGCGATGCGGCCGAACAGCACCGCATTCATCATGATCGGGTTCCAGTGCCGCGCCATCCGCAACGAGACGTCCTTGTCGATCTTGAGCAGCGCTGGATTGGAGTGCGCCGACACCAGGCCATCAAACACCGCCGACACCTTCGCGAGCAGCTTGCCGGAGCGCTCCAGCGCGGTGACGGTATTGGCGAAGTCCGGCGCGGAGGGATCGTGAGTGATGGCAGCGATCTCGGCGGCATGATCGGCGAACGCCTGCTCGAAGGCGGGCAGGAAGTGTTCAGGCGCGAACTCCCCGAACGGCGGGGTCTGGAAGGGGGTCTGCCACGCCTGCAACAGCGGGTTGTCCGAGGTGAAAGCCGAAGGCGGCGAGTGAGGCGTGTCTGACATGAGGCTCCTGCTTTTGCCTTTGCCGTCGCCGCACATTTTGCCGCTATCCGCAAGGCATCGACACTATAACACGCGATGCGACCTTTTTGGTCCATTGACGCTTGCCGCGGGCGGCATTTTCGGAGAGATTGCCGTCGATAACAGGACCTCTGATGATGAGTTCGCAACCCTCTGCTTCCACCTCGCGCCAGATCGTCTGGCCGAGCGTCATCACCGTCATCTCGGCGGCAATTCTGATCGGCGCGGAAGTGTTCGGCGCGGCGTTCGCCGGCGGCTGGGCGCTTGCCATTCTGTTCGGGCTCAGCGAAATCGAGGCGCACATCCTCCAGGCGGTGCTGTTCGTGATCGGCGTGTTCGTGATGATCAACTTCATCCGGGCCGCCCAGCGCGTCGAACCCTTCGTGCGTCGCAGGTGAGGGAAACCGCTGCGGCACAGGGCTAACCTGCTCGCCTGCAAGCGCGCATATCTTACACTTCGTTAAACAATCTAAACATCCGTTCATCTTCGATGCGCGCCTGCGCGTCAAATCGACCGCATCGTGCAGAAAGCACGCTCCGCAGCAAAAAAATTCTTGCGAAGCCCGGTCAAAAGACATATCTCCGCTTCTGCCCAATTTCGCACGTGCCTGTGGTCGTGTGTCAGTCGGTAGGTATCCGGACAAGAGGCCGGACAGCCGCCAAGGGTGAAGTCGCCGAGGGTCGCTCAGGTCGGTTCAATCGATCGAGACTGAGAGGCCAGCATCTCTCTCCAGGGATGCCGTCGAAGGTGCTTCGCTCCTTGCAACCGTGACTGGCAGCCGGAGGCGAACCGGCGCACCCCGCTCTCAACGGGGGACGCGACTTAAAGCAACGACGGAACGGGCTTTTTTGGTCTCTACCGGCCTTCCACCGCCGGCGCGGGCTACTGAAAAGGCTTGTCCTTCATTGCCAGGTGTGCGGGCGGGATCATCCCAACCAATCCACGGCAGCACAGTTCGGTCTGAACTCAAGGCCCTGTCGCGTCTCCATCGTGCGACACCGCCTGAACGTTCACACCGACATCATTTTGAACGAGTCCGTCGCTGGACCGTTTGGAGGGTGCTATGACCGAACGCATTCAGGAATTCCTGCGCGATCGCCGCAACAAAGGCAACGACACCGAGCCCTGCCTCGTGGTCGATCTCGACGTCGTGCGCGACAACTATCAGACCTTCGCGAAGGCGTTGCCGGATTCGCGCGTGTTCTATGCGGTGAAGGCCAACCCGGCGCCCGAGGTGCTGACCCTGCTTGCCTCGCTTGGCTCGTGCTTCGACACCGCAACCGTCGCGGAGATCGAGATGGCGCTGGCCGCCGGCGCGACGCCGGACCGCATCTCCTTCGGCAACACCATCAAGAAGGAGCGCGACATCGCGCGCGCCTACGCGCTCGGCATTCGCCTGTTCGCAGTGGACTGCACCGCAGAGGTCGAGAAGATCGCGCGCGTCGCGCCGGCTGCCAAGGTGTTCTGCCGCATCCTGTATGATTGCGCCGGCGCCGAGTGGCCGCTGTCGCGCAAGTTCGGCTGCGATCCGGAAATGGCGGTCGACGTGCTCGATGCGGCCAAGCGCCTGAGCCTCGAGCCGGTCGGCATCTCGTTCCATGTCGGCTCACAGCAACGCAAGGTGAAGGCGTGGGACCGCGCGCTCGCGATGGCCTCGCAGGTGTTCCGCGACTGCGCGGAGCGCGGGATCAACCTGACCATGGTCAACATGGGCGGAGGGTTCCCGACCAGGTACCTCAAGGATGTTCCGCCGGTCGTGCAGTACGGCCGGTCGATCTTCCGCGCGCTGCGCAAGCACTTCGGCAACCAGATCCCGGAGACCATCATCGAGCCGGGCCGCGGCATGGTGGGCAACGCCGGCGTGATCGAGGCGGAGGTCGTTCTGATCTCGAAGAAGAGCGACGACGACGAGAACCGCTGGGTCTATCTCGACATCGGCAAGTTCGGCGGACTTGCCGAGACCATGGACGAGTCGATCCGCTACGCCATCAGGACGCGGCATGACGGCGCCGAGATGACGCCGTGCGTGCTGGCCGGGCCGACCTGCGACTCCGCCGATGTGCTCTACGAGAAGCAGCCGTATCCGCTTCCGGTGACGCTGGAGATCGGCGACAAGCTGCTGATCGAAGGCACCGGCGCCTATACGTCGACTTACTCGTCTGTGGCCTTCAACGGCTTCCCGCCGTTGAAGACGTACCACATCTGAGGCGCAAGCTCTCCCGGTTGCGGGAGATGAACGAGAACCGGAAGCCGGGCCGCCGGCTTCCACCCCGTCACAGTTGTTTTGCTGACAACTCCGCGGTCACCTGTCCGCTGGAGTGGGGACTGACGCGCCATGGCCACTGGTCTGACCAAGATCGCCGATCACACCGAAGCCACTCCGTTCGTCATCCGCGCCGAGCGCCCTTCGGACGTCGCCGCGCGCGAGGCGCTGCTTGACGCGAGCTTCGGCGAAAACCGCCATGCGCGCACCTGTCAGCGCCTGCGCGTCGGACGTATGCCCGCCGATGGCCTCGCCTTCACGGCCACGCGTCGAGGCAGGCTGGTCGGCACCGTGCGGCTGTGGCACGTCAGCGCTGGAGGCGTTCCGGCGCTGATGCTCGGGCCGCTCGCGGTCGATGCATCCTGCCGCAAACTTGGCACAGGCGCCACGTTGATGACGCGCGCGCTCCGTGTCGCGCGGGCGCGCGGCCACGGCGCGGTGATCCTGCTCGGCGAGGCAGCATACTATTCGCGCTTCGGATTTTCCGCGCTTGTGACCGGCAATCTGTCCCTGCCCGGCCCGTTCGAACCCGAGCGGCTGCTGGCGCTCGAACTGCGCGCGGGTGCGCTGAAAGGCGCCTCGGGTCTGATTACAGCGATCGGCGTTATTGCGCCGGGAGCGCAGAAAGATCATGCGCGATGGCGGCCGCTGCCGCGAGCGGCGTAAACGGAACCAGGGCGAGAAACACTCGCTCCGGCGAGCGAGGCCCGATCACCGCCGACTCGCGCCAAGATGTCGCGGTCCACACATTGACTTCGCTGCGGATCGCCTTACTTTTGAAGAATGATGTCGAATGCCTGCAATAACCGTTTGTTGCTACGCGCAGGTCACCTCCAAGCAGGACGGTGACCCGGACGGACGCGCGCGTCCGTGCCGTCCGGGATAGTTCGACTGCATCCCCAACCGAACACTTTTAATCCAGGCACATTGAGCGATGCATCGTGCATCGCGAGCCGTGCCACCCCGGTCGTGATCGCACCGATCCCGACACGGCCAATTCGCGGTGAACAACATGCTGGACAATCTGCAGACCCGTCTCCCCGCCATTGCCATCAGCGCGCGCGACATCGATCGCCTGCGTCACCTTGCCGAGGCCGCAATGGAAAAATATCCGGCGACGGCGGAATTTCTCGCGCGTGAAATCGACCGCGCCGAGATCATCCCGGCCGACCGGCCGGCGCGCAACGTCGTGACAATGCAGTCCGAAGTGACCTTCGTCGACGACATCAGCGGCCAGCAGCGAACGGTCACTCTGGTTTACCCCGAAGACGCCGACGTCGATGCCGGCAAGATCTCGATCCTCACGCCCATCGGCGCGGCGCTCATCGGGCTGTCCGCGGGACAGAGCATCGAGTTCCAGACACCGTCCGGAGGCTGGCGTTCGCTGACGGTGAGCGCCGTCGGGTGAGCGCCGTCGGGTGATCGGTGGCCAAGTGATCGTGACCTGGTGATCCAGGCGACGTGCTTATTCCCGCGCAGGCGTGGATAGGCACGTTACGTTATAAAATATCACCGCGATGATCGCGTCCTGCCGCCGTCGCCAGACCTCCCGGCGGATGCCAAGGCGTTTTTCGAGCGAAGCATATCCTCGGGCTTGCCCCGAGGGTGGATACCGGTTCGCGTGAAGAAACGCGTCAAAACAAAAATCATAGAGCCTCGCTTCTGATACCATCAGAAGCGAAAAGGCTCTAGACTTGGCATATGCCGGGCAGCCATCCTCATGACCAGTCCGATCACCACCACGCGCGCGATGGGAACGATCATGGCGGACATGATCACGGTGCGCATGGTCATTGCGGTCATGCCCACACCACGGACTTCGGCCGCGCCTTCGTCATCGGGATCGGGCTGAATACGGCGTTCGTTCTGGTCGAGGCCGGCTACGGCTTCGCCGCGAATTCCACGGCGCTGCTCGCGGATGCCGGACACAATCTGTCCGACGTGCTCGGCCTGGTTGTTGCGTGGATCGCGGCTGTGCTGTCGCGCCGCCCGCCGACGCCGCGCCTGACTTATGGCTTGCGCAAAACCTCGATCCTGGCCGCACTGGTGAACGCGATCCTTCTGCTCATTGCGTGCGGCGCGATCCTGCTGGAAGCGATCCAGCGGCTGATCCATCCCGAACCGATCGCAAGCCTGACGGTGATGGTGGTCGCCGCGATCGGAATCGTCATCAACGGCATCACGGCATGGCTGTTCGCATCGGGCCGCCGCACCGACCTCAATATTCGCGGCGCCTACCTTCACATGATGGCGGATGCCGCCGTCTCGCTCGGCGTTGTCCTGGCCGCCGCGGCGATGATGATGACGGGATGGTTGTGGCTGGATCCGGCGATGAGTCTCGTCATCGTTGCTGTCATCGTCTGGGGCACGTGGGGCCTTCTGCGCGAAAGCACCGCAATGACGCTGGCAGCGGTGCCTGCCGGTATCGACCCGGTCGCCGTGCGCGTCTTCCTCGGCGAGCATCCCGACGTCGCCTCGATCCACGACCTCCATATCTGGCCGATGAGCACCACCGAGACCGCGCTGACCGCGCATCTGGTCATGCCGGCGGGAAATCCCGGCGACGCATTCCTGACCGATACCTGTCGCGAACTGCAGCGCCGCTTCGGCATCGGCCACGTCACGCTGCAGATCGAGACATCGGTCGACGCCGACTGCGCGCTCGCACCCGACCACGTGGTGTGATCACGTGACATTCATGATCGCGTAGCCGCCGGCGCTCGCTCAACCGCGCGCGGGGCTTGATTTCATCGGCGTTTTGTCGTTTTCAAATGTGCCCTTGGCCCCTTTTGCCGGCCTGCCATCCCTCCCCCCACAATCCGGAGATATATGATGCCGTCTAATGCTTCGTCCGTGCATGCACGCATCACCGGCCCGATCGTCATGATCGGTTTCGGTTCGATCGGCAAAGGCACCCTGCCGCTGATCGAGAAGCATTTCGAATTCGACAAATCCCGCTTCGTCATCATCGATCCGCATGCGGACGACACGCTGGCGAAAAAGCACGGCGTCAAATTCATCAAGCAGGCCATCACGCGCGACAACTATCACGACGTCCTTGTTCCGCTGCTGACGCAAGGCGGCGGACAGGGCTTCTGCGTCAATCTGTCCGTGGACACCGGCTCCGTCGATCTCATGACCATGTGCCGCGAGATCGGGTCACTCTACATCGACACCGTGGTCGAGCCGTGGCTCGGATTCTATTTCGACAAGAGCGCTGGCCCGGAAAAGCGCTCCAACTACGCGCTGCGCGAAACGCTGCTCGCCGCCAAGCGCAGGAGCGAGGGCGGCACAACCGCGGTCTCAACATGCGGCGCCAACCCCGGCATGGTGTCGTGGTTCGTCAAGCAGGCGCTGCTCGACATCGCGCGCGACACCGGGACGGAGTTCAACGAACCGAAGAGCCGCGAAGGCTGGGGCCAGCTTGCGCACAAGCTCGGCGTCAAGGGCATCCACATCGCCGAGCGCGACACACAGCGCGCCAGGACACCGAAGCCGATGAACGTGTTCGTCAACACCTGGTCGGTCGAAGGGTTCGTCTCCGAGGGCCTGCAGCCGGCTGAACTCGGCTGGGGCACGCACGAGACGTGGATGCCGAACAACGCCTGCAAGCACGACACGGGATGTCAGGCCGCGATCTATTTGCTGCAACCCGGCGGCAATACGCGCGTCCGCTCATGGTGCCCGACACCGGGACCGCAATACGGGTTTCTGGTCACGCATAACGAGTCGATCTCGATCGCCGACTATTTCACCGTGCGCGACGGCCAGAACGTGATCTATCGCCCGACCTGCCACTACGCCTACCATCCCGCGAACGACGCCGTGCTGTCGCTGCACGAGATGTTCGGCGCGGAAGGCAGGATGCAGCCGAAGTGGCACATTCTGGACGAGACTGAGATCGTCGACGGCATCGACGAGCTTGGCGTGCTGGTCTATGGACACGGCAAGAACGCCTACTGGTACGGCTCGCAGCTCTCGATCGAGGAAGCTCGCCGCGTGGCGCCCTATCAGAACGCGACCGGCCTGCAGGTCTCATCCGCCGTGCTCGCGGGCATGGTCTGGGCGCTGGAAAACCCGGAAGCCGGCATCGTGGAAGCGGACGAGATGGACTTCCGCCGCTGCCTCGAAATCCAGCGGCCTTATCTCGGTCCGGTGAAAGGCTTCTACACCGACTGGACGCCGCTCACTGATCGCCCCGGACTTTTTCCGGAAGACATCGATAGCTCGGATCCGTGGCAGTTCAGGAACGTGCTGGTGCGGTGATTCAATGATCGTCATTCGAGGATGCGGGGCGCAGGCCCGCTGGCGTATCGTTGCGGAATGACGGGATACTGAATCACGCTGGTGTTTCGACGTCCGCGGGAACGACTGAAATAGCACCGCCTACTTTTCCTTGATCGGCGGCGCGGTCTTCTCCGCCGGCGCAGATGGAAGCGCCGGTTGAGCGCCGGCCTTCCGTGCATCGGCATCGGGCTGTGCGGGCTCCGGTGCTGGCGTGGTGGGACGGGTGCCGCCCGGCTTGGCGTCCGCAGGCCCATTCTGCTTGCCCGCGGGCACGGCGGGAATTTGCGACGGCGTCTGTGTCTGCTGCGCGATCGCGGTCTGCCCTTGCGCGGGTTGCATCAGCGAACCGCCGGGCGCAGCCATGCCTGTCGCGGCGATCAGCACCGCGATCGCCAGACCTTTTCCCGCGTTACGTGACCTGGCGCCGGACGCGCGTTTGTTCGCATGCATCAGTTGACCGCAAATTATTTGGCGAACCAACGACCCGGCGCATGCAAAGTTCCTCCCCGGAACCAAAGGCGCGCAACGCCCGACAACGACGGGAATAATCGAAATATTCCGTCGAGGTGCGCGACTACAGTTCGGCCAGTCCCGCGTCGCCGTTTTGAAGCGCAAAAGCCAGCATGGAGCCTTTCGCATTCCATGCCAGCGCTGCGACAGGTGCGTCGCCGTCGCGGCGAACGGCGACCTTGGCACCGTTGGCAATCTTAACCATCAGGATAACGCCGTTCTCGTAGCCGGCGGCAAGGAAGTCCTGCGTGGGGTGGAATGCGACCGCGGTGACGCGCGCCTGCAATTGCGCCAGCATCAACGGCTCCTTGTCCATTGGGCCGTCTTTGCTGGCGAACGGCCACACCACCACCCGGTCGGCTCCGGATGTGGCCAGCGCCTTCCCGCCCGGGCTCCATGACAGCGATTTGACGCGGCTCGGATAGCCGGTCATCTGCATGTGCTGCGCGTCGGCCAGCCGCCAGCCGTGCAGCGCCGGCTCGTGCATGGCGGTGACGATAAACCTGCTGTCGGGGCTGAACATGACGCCGAGGTGCGAGCCGGCCCATTCCAGCCGTTCCGGCTGCGCCGTCATGTTGGGAAACCACAAGGTCACGCCGTTGTAATGCGCGAGCGCAAGCCGCAGGCCTTTCGGCGCGAAGGCGAGTCCGCCGACGCTCGATGGCGCTTCGATCGACTTGTCTTCGCCCTTGGCCCCGCGCACAAACGCGGTCTTGCCGACCGACCACGCGATCGCGCCGTCTGGATGAACCGCAACATTGTCGATCCAGCGGCGTTTCGCGTCGGTCACGAGGACCGAACTCTCGCCCTTCATGTCGAGCGCGACAACCTTGCCGTCATCGCCCCCCGTGATGATCCGTTTGCCGTCCGAAACCGACGACAGGATCGCGCCGCCATGAACGGTCGCCGCGACCTTCTCGCCGTCGCCGGAAACCAGCGTGATCGTCTCCTCGTCTCCGACGAAGGCGGCGCGGTCGCCGATGAAATACACGGCGGCAACCGGCGTGCCGATGGCGACGGGACGCACGCGTTCGCCGATCGTGGTGATGGAGTTCTGCTGTGGAGCGCTGGAGATGGTCATCACGCGGCGATGCAGTTCTGGAAGCCTTCGCGGATCAGCGCTTCCGGCAATTCGCGACCGATGAAGACGACGCGGCTTTCTCGTTTCTCACCGGGTTTCCACTCGCGCTGGCGGCTGCCCTCCAGCATCATGTGAACGCCCTGGAAAACGTAGCGATCGTTATCGTCGGCGAAAGCGAGAATGCCCTTCGAGCGCAGGATCTTCTGTCCTTCCGCCGCCAGCAGTTCCTGTAGCCACGGCATGAACTTCTCCTGATCGAGCGGCTTGTCCGAGCGTAACGACATCGATTGCATCTCTTCGTCATGGTAGTGCTTCAGGCCATGGTCGTGCTCGTGATCATGGTCATGATGATGGTCGTGGTCATGATCGTGGTGGTCATGATGATGATCGTGATCATGGTGATGATCGTGATCGTCCTTGGCGAGGAAATCCGGCTCGAGTTCGAGGATACGGTCGAGATCGAACGCGCCGCGTTCCAGAACATCCGACAGCGCCACCTGGCAGCGCTCGGTGTGATGCAACTTGGCGTAAGGATTGATGCCGCGTATCCGCCCTTCAACCTCGGCCAGTTCGGACTTGGAAACCAGATCGGTCTTGTTGAGCACGATGACGTCGGCGAAGGCGATCTGGTTCTTGGCCTCGGGCGCATCCTTCAGCCGCTCGCTCAACCATTTGGCGTCGGCGACCGTAACCACGGCATCAAGCCGCGCATTATTCTGCACGTCCTCGTCGACGAAAAAGGTCTGCGCGACCGGCGCCGGATCGGCAACGCCCGTAGTCTCCACGATGATGGCGTCGAACTTGCCCTTGCGCTTCATCAGGCCTTCGAGAATGCGCACGAGGTCGCCGCGCACCGTGCAGCAGACGCAGCCGTTGTTCATTTCGAATACTTCCTCGTCCGCGCCGATGATCAGGTCGTTGTCGATGCCGACCTCCCCGAACTCGTTGACGATCACGGCGTATTTCTTGCCGTGATTTTCAGACAGGATACGATTCAACAACGTGGTCTTGCCTGCGCCGAGATAGCCCGTGAGCACGGTCACGGGGATTTTCGTCGAGGCAGAAGCGTTCACATCGGACATCAATTCAACTCGCGGCTGCTCCCCTCCCCTTGCGGGAGAGGCTGGGGTTCAATGGCGCGCACAGATAGCAGCGAACAGCCCTGACTTCCCGGTCGGGACGGCAAGGAAGGCACCGCTCGATCATTCCGCCAGCGCGCTCGTCAGTGCCTTTATATTATGCCTGACCATGGCAATGTAAGTGGGGGCATCGCCCTTTTCGTCGCTCAAGCTGTCGGAATACAAGGTCCCCCCGACCTGCGCCCCGGATTCAGCCGCAATCCGACGGATCAGCCGCTCATCACTGAGATTCTCCAGGAAAATGGCCGGGATCTTCGCATTTCTGATCTGCTTGACCGTCATGGCGATGTCGCGCGCGCTCGGCTCGCTGTCGGTCGAGACGCCCTGCGGGGCGATGAAAGCGATGCCATAGGCCGCCTCGAAATAGCCAAACGCATTATGGGTCGAGATCACCTTGCGCCGCTCGGGCGGAATCCGCTCCACCGCACCGCGAACCTCCCGATCCAGCGTATCGAGTTTGGACAGATAGGCCGCCGCATTGGCCCGATAAAGCGTCTCACCCGGCGGATCCGCCGCGATCAGACCATCGCGAATATTGGTGACGTAGATCCTGGCATTGGCGACGGATTGCCATGCATGTGGATCGGCCGGGTCTTCGTCATGTCCGGCGCTGTGCCCTTCGCCAGCGTCCGCCCCGCGCAAGGCAACGCCGCTGGACGCAACCACGATCGCCGCATGACCACCGGAGGCTTGCACCAGCCGCGGGAGCCAGCCTTCAAGGCCGAGACCGTTGACGATCACCAGTTTCGCGGCTGCGACTTTCCTGACGTCCGCCGGCGTCGGGGTGAACATATGCACGTCGCCATTGGTCCCGACCAGCGTCGTGACATCAACCCGCACGCCTCCGACTTCCTTGGCGAAATCACCGAGGATGGAGAAGCTTGCGACGACCGCGATACGATGATCACTGCCGGTGCCGTCATGACTTTGGGCGCGAGCGGGAGCCAGCGACGCCAGCACCATCGCGAGTGCCCAGAATACGAGACGGAAAGACCGCGCCATCATCAGGCTTCGAGATGGGGCGCGGGGAAAAGCTGCCGAAGCATCCCGCCGACGCTGCCGAACAGCACCGACATCACATAAAGCGCGGTGGCGACCAGAATGACCGCAGGCCCCGACGGCACCTTGCTGTGGAATGACAGCACCAGTCCTGCGTACCCCGACAGCATCGCGCTGACGACGGCGACCATCATCATGCCGGTGATGTCGCGCGCCCAGAACCGCGCAATGGCGGCCGGCAGCACCATCAGCCCGACCGCCAGCAGCGTGCCCAGCGCGTGGAAGCCGTTGACCAGATTGATGACGACGAGCGCTAGAAACGCCAGATGCGCCGGCGCGCCCGCACGGCTCACGGTGCGCAGAAACAGCGGATCGACGCATTCGATCACCAGCGGGCGATAGATCACGGCGAGAACCACAAGCGTCACGGTGGCGTTGATCGCGATCACGATCAGCGTCTGGTTGTCCATCGCAAGGATATTGCCGAACAGCACATGCAGCAGATCGATGTTGGTGCCCTTGACCGACACGATGGTGACGCCGAGCGCAAGCGAGGCGAGATAAAAGGTCGCGAGCGACGCATCCTCTTTCAGTTCGGTGACGCGCGACACCACGCCGGCCAGAATCGCCACCGCGAACCCCGCGATCAACCCGCCGGCCGTCATCGCGAACAGATTGAGGCCCGACAGCAGGAAGCCGATGGCCGCTCCCGGCAGGATCGCATGCGCCATCGCATCGCCGACGAGACTCATCCGCCGCAGCATCAGGAACACGCCGATCGGCGCCGCGCCGAGCGCGAGCGCAATCGACGCCGCCAGCGCACGGCGCATGAATTCGAAATCGGCGAAGGGAGCGACCAGCCAGTCGTAGACCATAAGTGCCTCAGGCCGCGCGCGGCGGCAGGTGCGCCGCGCAGGCCGCGGCGCCGTCGTCGAAGGCTTCGCACATCTGCCGGGCGCGCGCGAGATTGTCCGATGTCAGCACCTGCGTCGTCGCTCCCCACGCCACTTCGCCGCGCGCCAGCAGAAGCGTCTGCGGAAAATTCGCGCGCACCAGATCCATGTCGTGCAGCGCCGCGAGCACCGTGCGTTTCTCCTCGTGCCAGCGTCGCACCAGAGCGAGCAGATCGGCCGAGGTCTTGGCGTCGATCGCGTTGAACGGCTCGTCCAGCACGATCACGGCCGCATCCTGCAACAACACCCGCGCGAACAGCATCCGCTGCATCTGCCCGCCCGACAGCGTGCCGATGGGGCGGTTTTCGAATCCGTTGAGGCCGACCGCCGCCAACGCATCCACGATCTTCGCGCGCCCGGAACGGCCCAATGCGCCGAACGCGCCGGTGGCGCGCCACAGCCCGGAGCCGGTGAAATCGAACACCGAAATCGGAAAGCTGCGGTCGATCTCGGCGCTCTGCGGCAGATAGGCGATGTCGCGGAGGTCGCGCTTGCCGCGCAAGATCGACCCGGCCAGCGGCTTCAGGATGCCGACGATGCCGCGAAACAGCGTCGACTTGCCCGCGCCGTTCGGACCGACGACCGCCAGCAGCGCACCGGACGCAACTTCGCCGCTCAGGTGATGAACGGCCGGATGCCGGTCATAGCCGAGAGTGACGTCGCGGAACTGCAGTTGCGCCGCCATCTCACCTCATCGCCAGCAGCACGGCGGCCCAAAGCCCGGCGCTGACCGCAAGCGCGGCGCCGAGCCGCGCCGCCAGCGCCATCCGCAGGATGGACCACGGCACCGCCTGGGCCGGATGGGGCGTGGACGGACCGTGGGTGTGCCCATGCTCGTGAGCATGACCATGGTCGCGATCGTGAGAATGGAGCACTTGATACGCTTTCCGATCCAGGAACGGGATAAGGAGTCAGACTGCCAATATCCTGATATAATCGTTATATTATAACATCACAGGTGTCCAGCGGAGAAGGCCTCCCGACGCGACGGGCCGCAAGGCGGCCCCGTTTCACGCCAGATGGCGAACCAGCGCGAGACCGGCGAACAGGCCTGCGATCGCCAGCACGAGCGAGCCAGCCACATAGAGGGCCGCCAGGCCGATCTCACCGCGTTCGTACAACAGCGCGGAATCGAGCGAGAATGTCGAGAAGGTGGTGTAGCCGCCGAGAACCCCGGTCATCACGAACAGCCGCCACGGCTGCGCGGCACTGCCCTTGAACGCGAGATAGCCGGCGATCAGGCCCATCACGAGCGAACCGGAAATATTGATGAAAAATGTGCCGAACGGAAAATGCGTCCCGAAAATCCGCGCGCACAAAATATTGATCCCATGCCGAAAGGTCGCGCCGAGGCCGCCGCCGACAAAAACCAGAAGATAATTCATCGTTTGTCCTGTCGTTGAAAGCCTCGCGCCCGCTAATCGGCCGTCATTGTCTCGCGCGTTGTGTCTTGCCGAAAATGCTTCGACGCGGCAAGGCGGCCGCACCATCGGGTGCTTAAGAGCGATAAAAAAGGCGGCACCATCGTGCCGCCTTTTGAATTCTCACAATCTCGGCAGAGAGGCCGTCAGGAGGCCTTGCCCAAAAGCTCGTCCACGTATTCCCAGTTCACCAGATGATCCAGGAACGCCTTCAGGTAGTCGGGACGGCGGTTGCGGTAGTCGATGTAATAGGAATGCTCCCAGACGTCGCAGCCAAGGATCGGGGTCGCGCCGTGAATCAGCGGATTTTCCCCGTTCGGCGTCTTGGTGACTTCGAGCTTGCCGTTCTTCACCTGCAGCCAGGCCCAGCCGGACCCGAACTGCCCGGCGCCGGCCGCGGCGAAAGCGGCCTTGAATTTGTCCAGACCGCCCAGATCCTCGGCAATCTTCTTCTCCAGGCGGCCGGGCAGCTTGTCGCCGCCGCCGTTTGGCTTCATCCACTGCCAGAAATGCAGGTGGTTGTAGTGCTGACCGGCGTTGTTGAAGACACCCACGAACGCGCTCTTGCCATACGAAGTCTTGACGATGTCTTCGAGCGATTTGCCTTCGAATTCGGTCCCCTTGATCGCGTTGTTGCCGTTGGTCACGTACGCCTGATGGTGCTTATCGTGATGATATTCCAAGGTTTCTCGCGACATATGGGGCGCGAGCGCATCGTAGGAATAAGGCAGGTTCGGAAGCGTGAAGGTCATGGGTTATTGTCCGAATTGATGGGAGAACTGGTGGGAACTAGAGGATCTGACGAGACCCTCTGTTGAGGGTTCCATCGCCGTAGATACTACGATAGCCGTTACATACCATAACATAGGGGCGGTCAACGTTGAGTCTTCGGTCTTGCAGGCTGCGTATTCATGGGACGCGCGGCTGCCGCCGATGTCAGCCTTCGCGAGCGGGCCGGGCAACCTCAGGGCGGGCGTTTGCATTTGATGGATCGCACCGATCGGTCATGTCGGGATATAACCGTTAGGCGGCGCTTCCGGCTCGCTTTAGACAGACCACCGATCGTGAGACATCCTGTCGCGAACACGGCTTCACCTTCCATATGACGTGGCACGACTCCTTTTTTTTGTTATGCACACCGGATTGCTCTGGAGGTTGTCATGCTCGTGCGATCCGGTTTCACGATTGCGATCCTTGCCGCCGCCCTATCCGTCGCCGATGCGCAGACAGCGCCCGATCCCACCGGCATCTGGCTGACGCAGGCCGGTGACGCCAAGGTCCGTATCAGCAAATGCCGCGGTGGAATTTGCGGCGTGGTGGTCTGGCTGCGCAGCCCCGTCGATCCCGCGACCGGACGGCCGGCCGTCGATGACAAGAATCGCAATCCGTCGCTGGCCAAACGACCGATGATCGGGCTGCCACTGTTCCAGGGCATGTCGCCGAGCGGCCCGAACAAATGGTCCGGCACGATCTACAACGCCGACGATGGCAACAGCTACGCCAGCAGCATTTCCGTCGCCAGCGCCGGCGCATTGCGCGTGGAAGGCTGCGTCGGCGGGTTGTGCGGCGGGGAGATGTGGACACGTTCCCGCCGCTGAATAACGGACAACGGCGCTCGCCCTCAACGTCTCGCCTTCAAAGTTTTGCCGCGCGCAGCCGCAGCGCGTTACCGACGACGCTCACCGACGACAGCGCCATCGCCGCCGCCGCCACGATCGGGGACAGCAGCAGGCCGAAGACCGGATAAAGAACGCCGGCCGCGATCGGGATGCCGGCGGCGTTGTAGACGAAGGCGAAGATCAGGTTTTGCCGGATGTTGCGCATGGTCGCCTCGGAGAGACGACGGGCGCGAACGATACCGCCGAGATCGCCCTTGAGCAGCGTCACGCCGGCGCTCTCCATGGCGATATCGGTCCCGGTGCCCATGGCGATGCCGACATCGGCGGAGGCGAGCGCCGGAGCGTCGTTGGTGCCGTCTCCGGCCATCGCCACGACATGCCCCTCCTTCTGAAGCCGGGTGACGATGGCGCTCTTCTGCTCCGGCAAAACATCCGCCTCGACCTCGGCGATGCCAAGCTGCTTTGCGACCGCATCGGCGGTGGTGCGGTTGTCGCCGGTCAGCATGACGACCTTGACGCCCTCGCCGGCCAGCGCTTTCAGGGCGGCCGGCGTCGACGGCTTCACCGGATCGGCGATCGCGAACAGACCGGCCAGCTTGCCGTCGACCGCGATGTTGATGACGGTGGCTCCAGCGGCGCGCAGCCGCTGGGCGCGGGGCGTCATTCCGGCAACGGCAACCTGCGCGGATTCAAGAAACGCGGCCGATCCGATCAGCACCGTCCTGCCATCGACCTTTCCGCTCACGCCTTTTCCGGCCGGCGCATCGAACTCCTGCACGTCGTTCAGCGCCAGATTGCGTTGCTTCGCCGCGGCCGTAATAGCGTCAGCGAGAGGATGTTCGCTGGATCGTTCGACGCTCGCAGCGAGCCGCAGCAGATCGTCCTTGTGAAAACCTTCCGCGGCCTCGATGGCGACGAGCCTGGGTTTTCCTTCCGTCAACGTGCCGGTCTTGTCGACCACCAGCGTATCGACCTTCTCCATGCGCTCCAGCGCCTCGGCGTTCCTGATCAGGACGCCGGCCTGCGCGCCGCGCCCGACGCCGACCATGATCGACATCGGCGTCGCAAGGCCCAGCGCGCAGGGGCACGCGATAATCAGCACGCTCACTCCGGCGACCAGACCGAAGGCGAGACGCGGCTCGGGTCCAACCAAAGCCCCGACCGCGAACGCCGCCACGGCCGCGGCGATGACGGCCGGCACGAACCAGCCGGCCACCTGATCGGCCAGACGCTGGATCGGCGCGCGCGACCGCTGCGCCTGCGCGACCATCTGTACGATCCGGGACAGCAGCGTGTCACGTCCGATCTTCTCGGCCCGCATCACGAAACTTCCCGAGCGATTGATGGTGCCGGCGATCACTTTGGCGCCGGCTTCCTTGCTGACCGGCATCGATTCTCCGGTCACCATGGACTCATCGAGCGACGAGCGGCCGTCCGCGATGACGCCATCCACCGGCACCTTCTCGCCGGGACGCACGCGGAGGCGATCGCCGACGACAATGTCGTCGAGCGCCACGTCGTGGTCCGCGCCCGACTCGTCGACGCGGCGCGCGTTCTTCGGCGCGAGATCGAGCAGCGCCTTGATCGCACCCGATGTCGCCTCTCGCGCGCGCAGTTCAAGCACCTGCCCGAGCAGCACCAGGATCGTGATGACCGCTGCCGCCTCGAAATAGACGGCGACCGCGCCGTCGTGCCCGCGAAAGGCCGGCGGAAATAGTCCCGGCCCGAAGGTGGCGGCAATGCTGTAGAGATAGGCCACGCCGGTACCCATCGCGATCAGCGTGAACATGTTGAGGTTGCGCGTCAGCAGCGACTGCCAGCCGCGCACGAAGAACGGCCAGCCGGCCCAGATCACCACCGGCGTCGCAAAGGCGAACTGAATCCAGTTCGACAGCGTCGGCTCGACCCAGCCATGCGCTCCCGCAATGTGTCCCCCCATGTCCAGCACGATCACAGGCAGCGCGAGGATCAATCCGATCCAGAAACGCCGCGACATGTCCGCAAGTTCAGGATTAGGCGCGTCATCCAGCGACACCAGTTCGGGCTCCAGCGCCATTCCGCAGATGGGACAAGCGCCGGGGCCGACCTGACGGACGTCCGGGTGCATCGGACAGGTGTAGATGGTGCCTTCGGGGACATCCGCCGGCGACGGAGCCTTGGACTTGTCGAGATACGACTGCGGCGACGCGGCGAATTTGGTCCGACAGCCGGCGGAACAGAAGTGATAGGTCGTGCCGTGATGATCGAAGCGATGCTTGCTGTTCTGCGGGTCGACGCTCATGCCGCAGACAGGATCAAGGACTTTCCCGTCATTCGTATCGACGACAGGATGCTGATCGTGATGAGATGCGTGTTTGTCATGGAGCGCGTGCGCGCCATGGTCATGCTCGGTCATGGCGTTCCCGCCGCAGCAATTCGAGCCGTCGGATGCGTCGGTGGAAGACGCAGCCTGCGTTCCGGCCGCGCTGCAGCAGCCATTTTTCGAGGTCGCCTGTTCGGCTGCGCTCATCCGGAGTCTCCACGTTCGGCGCTTGCAGAATATACCCTGTAGGGGTATATACTGCGCATGCGCGATAATCTCAAGGCGTCCTGCCGCAAACGATTGAGCCGGATCGAAGGCCAGGTGCGTGGCCTGTCGCGAATGGTCGATGAAGACCGCTATTGCATCGACATCGTGACGCAGATTTCGGCCGTGCGCGCCGCGCTCCGGCGGGTCGAGGAGGAAGTGCTCAAGGACCATGTGGCGCATTGTGTCGAGCATGCGATCACAAGCGGCAACAAGGCCGATCAGCGCCGCAAGATTGCCGAGCTGATGGCCGTCATCGAGCGGGCGGACCGGTAAGTCGAACGCATAACCGCCAAATGAGTTCAGTACGTCGCATGCGGCCTTCACTCGAGAGGTCGCACGGGCAACATTTTGCCTCTCGACGCACGCTTTTTCCTGAAAGCGGTAAAAAGCGCAGGCCCCGGCGCGATCTGGATGTTTCAGGTGATGGATCACGATGATTCTGGATCAACCGATCCGAAATCATCAACGTGACTGGCTTCGAAAAGTCGAGAGCGGACGGGCGAAACCCGCTTCCGCTTTTTTCTCGCACCGGAGTCTTTCACCGTTCCCGGAGAGGGTAAAAGACTCCGGCTTCTTGCTTTGACGCGTTCTCTTCACGCGAGCCGGGTTTTGCTTTGCTCGAAAACGCTTTAACGCATCTGTCTCGCCGCCTCGACCATATTTATGAGTGCCGGCTTGACTTCCTCCCACTTGCGGGTCTTCAGCCCGCAATCCGGATTGATCCAGAGCTGGGTATCGGAAAGGCGCTGCCGCGCAAGCTTGAGCAGGCTCGTCATCTCATCGACCGCAGGCACGCGCGGGGAGTGAATGTCGTAGACGCCGGGACCTATTTCGTTCGGGTATTTGTAGTTCCTGAAGGCGTCGAGCAGTTCCATCTTGGAGCGCGACGTCTCGATCGAAATGACGTCGGCGTCCATCGCCGCGATCGCGTCGATGATGTCGTTGAATTCCGAATAGCACATATGAGTGTGGATCTGGGTCGCATCGGCGACGCCGCTCGCGCACAGACGGAAACATTCGACGGCCCAGTCGAGATACGCCTTCCATTCGGACCGGCGGAGCGGCAGTCCTTCGCGCAGCGCAGCCTCGTCGATCTGGATCATCGATGCACCGGCCGTCTCCAGGTCGGCGACCTCATCGCGGATCGCGAGCGCGATCTGCCGGCAGGCGAGGCTGCGCGGCACATCATCGCGCACGAAGGACCAGTTGAGGATGGTCACGGGGCCGGTGAGCATGCCCTTCATCGGCCTCGATGTCAGCGATTGCGCGTATGTCCACCAGCCGACGGTCATCGGGCTGGGCCGGGACACGTCGCCGAACAGAATCGGCGGACGGACGCAGCGCGAGCCGTAGCTCTGCACCCAGCCGTGCCTGGTGAAAGCGAATCCGGAAAGCTGCTCGCCGAAATACTGCACCATGTCGTTGCGCTCGAACTCACCATGCACGAGCACGTCGAGGCCGATATCTTCCTGCCAGCGGATGGTGCGCGCCGTCTCCTCTCGCAAAAACGTCTCATAGTCAGCATCGCTCAGTGCGCCCTTGACGTGCGCCGACCGCGCCTTGCGGACCTCGGCGGTCTGAGGGAACGAACCGATGGTCGTTGTTGGGAACGACGGAAGACCGAAGCGGTCCCGCTGCAACTTCGCGCGATCCGCAAAGGCGCTCTTGCGCCGGGCCATGCCGGGCGTGACCGCTCCGATCCGTGCCGCAACCACGGCGTCATGAACCTTCGGCGACGCCTTGCGCGCCGCCGCGGCGTCTGCCGATGCTTTCATGGCATCACTGACCGAGGCGCGGCCTCTAACCAAGGCTTCGCCCAGCGTCGCCAGCTCACCCATCTTCTGCACCGAGAACGCGAGCCAGCTTTTCAGCTCGGCATCCAGATCGGTTTCCAGCGAAACGTCGATCGGCACATGCAGAAGCGAGCAGGACGGCGCGATCTGCACGCGATCGACACCGCGGCTGGCGACCAAGGGTTCGAGACGCTCAAGCAGCGCCGGCAGGTTGGCGCGCCAGATATTGCGGCCGTCGATCACGCCGAGCGACAGGACCAGATCGCGCCGCGCTTTTGCCGCCACGATGTCGAGCTGTTCCGGAGCTCGGACGAGATCCAGATGAAGACCCGCGACCGGCAACGAGAGTGCGGTATCGAGGTTGTCGCCAAGGCCGCCGAAATAAGTAGTCAGCATGATCTTCAAATTTGGCAGCGCGCCCGCGAGCTGTTCATATGTCGCGCGCAACGCCTTGCGGGTCGCATCGTCGAGATCGAGAACGAGACAGGGCTCGTCGAGCTGCACCCACTCCGCGCCCTCCGCGGCGAGGCGCTTGAGCACCTCGATATAGACCGGCAGCAGACCGGAAAGCAGCGACAGCGGATCGAGATCCGCGTCCTTGCTCTTGCCGAGTTTCAGATAGGTGACGGGCCCGAGCAGCACCGGCCGTGTCCGGTACCCCAGCGCCTTGGCCTCGCGATATTCATCGACAGCCTTGAGCGACGAGAGTTCAAACCGTTGGCCCTTTCCGAAATCCGGCACCATGTAATGATAATTGGTGTCGAACCACTTGGTCATTTCCTGCGCCGGCGCGCCGTGAGCGTGACCGTCACCCTGATGACCATGCGCGCAGGCCGCATCGCCAATTCCGCCCTGCGCGCCACGCGCCATCGCGAAATAGGTCGCGACCGGCACCGGCCCGCTTTCCCATCCGTAGATGTCCGGGATCGCGCCGACCATGACGCTGGTGTCGAGCACATGATCATAGAGCGTGAAATCGTTCGACGGGATGACGGTGACGCCGAGCGACTTCTGGCGCGCCCAGTTCGCGGCACGCAAGCCGGCCGCCGCTTCAAGCAGCGCGGATTCGCTGGACTTGCCCGACCAATAGCTTTCGAGCGCGATTTTCAATTCGCGACGCGGGCCGATGCGCGGCGTGCCGAGCGTGGCGACAGGAACAGAGAAAACTGACACGGCTTTACCCCATGTGTTGGGGGCTGGGCCTTAGCGACGCGGCATGGGAATCCTGGCGAGGCTTGCCATGAAAACCGCAAGCGCACCACCGGGACACCCCGCCCGAGGACGACTATGTTGCCGGGGCAGGTCTCCTGGCTCGCGGGTCTCGGCTTCGGTCCGGCCTTCCCGGGATTACTCCCAGTGACACTGATGGACCACGGCTCGCCGCTTACAGTTGCGGGGGCAGCGCCGGCATTGCCAATCCATGGACGAAGGCCCATCGACCAGAGCGCACCGGCTTCCCTCTTAGCTCCGGGCTTGAATGTCCCGGAGAACCTCGACGATCAATCCTATGGGCCAGCGGGCAGGCAGCGTCAACCGCCAAGGCGGATCAGGTCAAATCCGAATCGTTCTCGTTCCGATAGAATTGCGTGCCGATCACGATCGGCGGACGGCCCTGCTCCCTGCGGTGTTGATTGGTGTCGCGCAGCGAATAAACGCAGCCGCAATATTCCTGCTGATAGAATTCCTCGCGCTTGCTGATCTCGATCATCCGCTGCGCGCCGCCGCCCTTGCGCCAGTTGAAATCCCAATACGACAGCCCTTCATAACGTCCGGCCGCGCGATGGCCGCAATCATTGATCTGCGCCATGTTCTTCCACCGGGAGATGCCGAGGCAGGACGTCATCACCGGAAATCCGTGTTCGTGCGCATAGAGCGCGGTGCGTTCGAAGCGCATGTCGAAACACATGGTGCACCGCGCGCCGCGTTCCGGTTCCCACTCCATGCCCTTGGCGCGCGCGAACCAGTTGTCCTTGTCGTAATCGGCATCGACGAACGGCACGCCGTGCTTCTCCGCGAAGCGGACGTTCTCGTCCTTGCGCAGCAGATATTCTTTCAGCGGATGGATGTTCGGGTTGTAAAAAAAGATCGTGTAATCGATCTCCGAGGCCAGCATCGCCTCCATCACCTCGCCTGAGCAAGGCGCGCAACAGGAGTGCAGAAGCACTTTGTTCTGCCCGTTCGGGGGCGTCAGGTTCAGTCGGACGAAGTCGTTCACGGGTCAGGCTCGGCGGGTTGAGCCGCGAGACGTGGGATGCGCGGCGTATCTGCGGAGATAAAGGTCTGAACGGCCGGAGCGTCAAGAGCGGGGCGAACAGTGAGCCGGTTTCGTCCCGCTGTGGATTGCGAGTATTCCGCGTCGGGATCTGAAACGATCTGTTGACACTGAATGAGGTAGAGATACTAAATATAGTGGTCACGGTCTCTCGAGTCGCAATACCGAGAGCTAAGAGGGAAGCTGGTGCGCTGGGGCAAATGACCCGGCAATGCCGGCGCTGCCCCCGCAACTGTAAGCGGCGAGCCGAAGTCCACTTTATTGTCACTGGGATCGCAAGGTCCCGGGAAGACCGGACTGACGCTGGGACCCGCGAGCCAGGAGACCTGCCGCGACAGCAAAAACGTTCCCTGGGCGGGGGTCCCGGCGGGTCGCTTGTCAGGTGGCGGCTTTGCCGCGGCATTCCTGCGCGCGTCTCCGCACGACCCCGCTCGCAACAAAACCGGGGTTTGAGCGATGTCCGTCGCAACCGAAACTGCATCCGCTGCGCGTTCCGTGCGTCCGTCTTTATCCGCTTCGGCTGCGGCGCCATCCAGCGAACCCGCGTATCAGGTCATCCGACGCAACGGATCGGTCTCGCCGTTCGATTCCACGAAGATTGCGGTCGCGCTGACCAAGGCATTCCTCGCGGTCGAGGGCAGCAGCGCCGCCGCCTCGCGCCGGGTCCACGACATCGTCGCCGAGCTGACCGGCCAGATCGTCGCCAACCTGACCCGGCGCACCGACGCCGGCCGCACCTTTCACATCGAGGACATTCAGGACCAGGCCGAACTCGCGCTGATGCGAAGCGAGCATCACAAGGTCGCGCGCGCCTATGTGCTCTATCGCGAGGAACGGGCGCGCCAGCGGACCAAGGCGCAGGAGTCGAAAGCGAAGAAGGGCGGCGCGGCGGCGACGCCTGCATTGCGGATGAAGTCGGCGGACGGATCGTTGACGCCTCTCGACACCAGGCGCCTCGCCACTGTGGTGGAGGAAGCCTGCGCCGGCCTCGACGGCGCTGTTGCCGAAACCATTCTGACCGAGGCGCATCGCAATCTCTACGATGGTATTAGCGCGGATGAACTGGCGCTGGCGCCGATCCTCGCGGCGCGCACGCTGGTCGAGACCGATCCGGACTACGCCAAGGCCAGCGCACGGCTTCTGCTCGACAAGCTGCGCCGCGAGGCATTGAGCTTCGTTGCCGGACGTCCCGAGCAGGCGACCCAGGCGGAGATGGCGGGGCGTTACGCGGACTATTTCCGCGCCTATGTGCAAACCGGCATCGCCAACGAGCTGCTCGATCCGGAGATCGCGCGCTTCGATCTTGACCGGCTTGCGGCCGCGCTGAAGCCGGAGCGCGACCTGCAGTTCGACTATCTCGGATTTCAGACGCTTTACGATCGCTACTTCCTGCATGTCCGCGGCACGCGTTTCGAACTGCCGCAGGCGTTTTTCATGCGCGTCGCCTGCGGGCTGGCGCTGCGCGAGATCGACAGGGAGGAGAAAGCGATCGCCTTTTACGACCTGCTTTCGTCGTTCGACTTCATGGCCTCAACGCCGACGCTGTTCAACGCCGGAACGTTGCGGCCGCAGCTCTCGTCCTGCTTTCTCACGACGGTGGCCGACGATCTCGACGGCATCTTCAAGGCGATCAAGGACAATGCGCTGCTGTCGAAATACGCCGGCGGCCTCGGCAACGACTGGACGCGCGTGCGCGGGCTCGGCGCGCACATCAAGGGCACCAACGGCGAAAGCCAGGGCGTTGTGCCGTTCCTGAAGGTTGCGAACGACACCGCGATCGCCGTCAACCAGGGCGGCAAGCGCAAGGGCGCGGTGTGCGCGTATCTCGAGACCTGGCACATCGACATCGAGGAGTTTCTCGATCTGCGCAAGAACACCGGCGACGACCGTCGCCGCACCCATGACATGAATACGGCGAACTGGGTGCCGGACCTCTTCATGCAGCGGGTCGAGGAAGACGGTGCCTGGACCTTGTTCTCTCCGGACGAGACGCCGGACCTGCACGACCTCACCGGCAAGGCTTTCGCCGAACGCTATGCCTTCTATGAAGAGAAGGCCGCGCGCGGCGAGATGCGGGTGACGAAGCAAGTCCGCGCTATCGACCTGTGGCGGCGCATGCTGACCATGCTGTTCGAGACCGGGCATCCCTGGATCACATTCAAGGACCCGTGCAACCTGCGCTCGCCGCAGCAGCATTGCGGCGTCGTGCATTCCTCGAACCTCTGCACCGAGATTACGCTCAACACCTCAAACACCGAGGTCGCGGTGTGCAATCTCGGCTCGGTCAATCTCGTCAACCATCTGCATGACGGCAGGCTCGACCACGAGCACCTCGCGCGCACGGTGAAGACCGCGATGCGGATGCTCGACAACGTGCTGGACGTGAATTTCTACACAATTCCGGAAGCACGGACCTCAAACCTGCGCCATCGACCGGTCGGGCTCGGCATCATGGGCTTCCAGGATGCGATCAACATCCTGAGGTTGCCCTACGCCTCAGATGAGGCCGCCTTCTTCGCCGACGAAAGCATGGAGACGATTGCGTACTGGGCGATCTCCGGCTCGGTCGATCTCGCGGCCGAGCGCGGCCGCTATCCTTCATACGAGGGATCGCTGTGGTCGAAGGGCATCCTGCCGCTGGATTCGCTTGTGCTCGTCGACGAGGCGCGCGGCGCTCCGGTCGACCTCGACCGCTCCAGCCGTCTCGACTGGGACACGCTGCGCCAGCGCGTCATGACAATCGGCATGCGCAACTCGAACTGCATGGCGATAGCGCCGACCGCGACGATCTCCAATATCTGCGGCGTTTCGCAGTCGATCGAGCCCGCCTATCAGAACCTCTACGTCAAATCCAACATGTCCGGCGACTTCACGGTGGTGAACGCCTATCTCGTGCGTGATCTCAAGGCGCGCGGATTGTGGGACGAGGTGATGATCTCGGACCTCAAGTACTTCGACGGCAGCCTGGGCCAAATCGATCGCGTGCCGGACGATCTCAAGGCGCTCTACGCCACCGCCTTCGAGATCGACACAACCTGGCTGATCGACGCCGCCGCGCGCCGGCAGAAGTGGATCGACCAGGCCCAGTCGCTCAATCTTTACATCGCCAACCCGAGCGGCAAGAAGCTCGATGCGCTCTATCGCCATGCCTGGAAGCGCGGCCTCAAGACCACATACTACCTGCGCTCGCGCAGCGCCACGCATGTGGAGAAATCGACGCTGAAGGGTACGGACGGCAAGCTCAATGCCGTCTCGGCGTCGGTGTCGGCAGCGTCATCGAATGGCCGCGCTACCGACACTATCGAGACCGAAGGCTGGAAAGCCTGCCGCATCGACGATCCCACCTGCGAGGCGTGTCAGTAAGCCGTCTGGTCTGCCACCGGCCACGCCATGACGAAGACTAAGAAATCCAGGGAACATCACCATGCTTGACTGGTCCGACACCTCCCCTTCCGCGCCGACGCCACCTGCCCCGCCGATGACACACGCGCACGATGGGGCGGAGTCCGATTCGGCAGCGCGCGAGACAACGATCGAAACACTTGCCGACGCCACCGGCCTCGGCGAAATCGACCGCAACGCCGCGCGGGTGCGCGTCGACGACAAGCGGATGATCAACGCCCGCGCCGACGTCAACCAGTTGCTGCCGCTGAAGTATCGCTGGGCCTGGGAGAAGTATCTTTCCGGCTGCAACAATCACTGGATGCCGACCGAGGTGTCGATGCAGGCCGACATCGCGCTGTGGAAGTCGAAGGACGGCTTGACCGACGACGAGCGACGCATGATCAAGCGCAACCTCGGCTTCTTCGCGGCATCCGAATCGCTCGTCGCCAACAACATCGTGCTGGCGATCTACCGCCACCTCACCAACCCGGAATGCCGGCAATATCTGCTGCGGCAGGCCTTCGAGGAAGCGGTGCATACCCATACGTTCCAGTACATCGTCGAAAGCCTCGGCCTCGACGAGGGCGAGTTGTTCAACATGTATCGCGAGGTGCCATCCATTACCGACAAGGCGGCCTGGGCGCTCAAGCACACCCAGCATCTCGACGATCCCGGCTTCAAGACCGGCACGCCGGAAGCGGATCAGGCCTTCCTGCGCGACCTCGTCGCCTTCTACGTCGTGTTCGAGGGCATGTGGTTCTACACCGGCTTTGTGCAGATCCTCTCGCTCGGCCGCCGCAACAAGATGGTCGGCATCGCCGAGCAGTACCAGTACATCCTGCGTGACGAGTCGATCCACCTGAATTTCGGCATCGACGTCATCAACCAGATCAAGATCGAGAACCCTCATCTCTGGACTAAATCGTTCCAGGAAGAGGTGCGCGCCATGCTGAAGAACGCCGCCGATCTTGAAGCAGCGTATGGACGGGACACCATGCCGCGTGGATTCCTCGGTTTAAACGCGACGCTGTGTGAAACGTACATGCACGTCATCGCCAATCGCCGCTGCGCTCAACTCGGACTGGCGCCGGTGTTCGCCGAGGCCGACAACCCGTTCCCGTGGATGAGCGAGGCGATGGATCTCAAGAAGGAAAAGAACTTTTTCGAGACCCGCGTCATCGAATATCAGAACGGCGGTGCGCTCGTCTGGGATTGAAGACGGCGCGTTGGAGCATGACGGACAGCCGACATTGTGAGTACCAGGGATGTCAGCGGCGCCGTCTTGCAGCCCTCTCCTGAAAAGGATCGATGGTGCCGGACTGTTGGTGTTGGGCGCGGTTCTCATTGCGAGCGGCCGGGCACTTGCGTATACTGGACGACGGTTCCGGGCGCGCGCGCTTCTGTCGTTGGGCATTGCTTCTCTTGTGTTGAAGATCGTTCTGCGAAATCGGCCCGCCGAATGCGTGATGGCGGAAACGAAAGAAGCTTCGAGGCCGCCGAACATCGGGGGCGCTTCCATCGGGACACTTCCATGCATCGGGATCCTTCCATGAACACTCTGAACAGGAAAATCCGCTAATGAAGTATTTGTTGACACTCTTGCTGTTCATCGGCGTTGGAACGACGATGACGGTAACTGAAAGCTCCGCGCAAGTCGGGCGCGGCGCCGTATCGGGCGCAATCATTGGCGGAGCAATTGGCGGTGGCCGTGGCGCTGCAATAGGCGCGACCGCCGGAGCGGTCGCAGGCGCTCATCATCGGCATCGGAGCTGGCATAACTATTACTGGCGCAACGGACGATGCTGGTATCGCGCTCGGAACGGCCGGTCTCATTCAGTGCCGAATCGCTACTGTCATTGAGAGTGGGTGTCGAGGTTTATGATCTCGTAAAGTGGAAACCGGTTTTCGGAAAAGATCGTGCTCAAACAAAAGATGAGCAAGGAGTTCTGATTCAACGCAAATTGAAACAGACGCTAGAGCAGTTCCAGACTAGCAAAAGTGCTCAGCTGTTTTGCTTCCGGGACTGCATAAAGACGCAGGGATAGAGCAAGAAATAGAACATCGAAAGGTTCGTATTTTCGTCGGAAACGCTCAAGCACAGCGCTTGACCTTACGAAACATTCCGTGGCTTGCCGACAAGGCGTTGGCAAGCCACGGAAGCGCTTCAAGCGCCGCTTCGAAGCTTGGATGTTCGGCGGCGGCGACCACATAGCGCAGGTGGGAGACCTCGACAGCCATCGCCGCACTCCCCTATTCCGATGGCCGCAGCGAGGCCCCTCGCTCCTCGAGCCAGAGCCTTATTTCCGAAGCAGT
>Ga0209952_1000265_pt1 | contig 134107 bp, 119 predicted proteins | sample ThiBiot_750_biof_2_FD_183951 | JGI IMG/M metagenome (GOLD analysis project Ga0209952, IMG submission 183951) | Wastewater bioreactor microbial communities from Cape Town, South Africa - Thiocy_cont_750_biof (SPAdes) | ecosystem: Engineered > Bioreactor > Thiocyanate-remediating >...
CCGCCCGCGCTGCTCCGCCCACCTCCGCCTGCGGCTCCGGTGCGCGGAGCAGCGCGAACCATCCCTATCATCAGAAGGGGTCCCTTTTGGACGCCGATCCGGGGTCCCTTTTGCGTGCCGATTGACAGTAGCCAGGCCAGGGTGACGCAAGCCGCCGATGAGAACCGGTCGTCGCAACCAGATTCGGTGGTCGGGTGGTACCGTGGTCAGGTGCTGGTATCGATCTGGCGGCGAATGGTGTCGGCAATAGGATGCAGTGTCGCGGGCGGCAGCGGGCCGACCAGGCTGTAGCCGACACCCTGGCGGGCCCAGGCAAAGCCGGCAATTGGCCCACGCGAATGCTCGACCATCGCCGCAGTGCCACCAGTCGCCATCCGGCGAGACAGCATGCGGCTGCATGGCCACAGCACCTCGATCCGCCTGGAGGCGGCGTTCTGGGCACCTTGGAGGAGATCGCCGCCAAGGAGCAGCTCAACCTGGCGCGCTTCGTGGGTGTGCTCTACGACGAGATTGAAGGACGGATCGGCAATGTGCAGAATTTTACCTCGTTCCTGCGCGTCACCTGCCTGCACTACCTGCGCCATCAGGAGTTGCATGCCCAGCAGGTGGCCGAACGCATGACCGAGGCTGTGCTGCCGCTCGCCGCGGATTAGCGGGCGGACCGATGTCGTAGCCGGCTACTACCTGCCCACCCGGGCGCACGCGCCAGAGTCCTGACCGAATGTCGGGGGAACTCATGCGCAAGGGCATATACATCCTGCTTTGGCCGTTGCTGGCGGTGTTGCCCGTGGCGGAGGCATGGGCGCAGTTTCCGCTGCCTCCGCCCAGCGCCCCCGACCCGGCCGCGCTGTTCCGTAACCAGTGCGGCACCTGCCATGTGCTCCCACCGGGCGGCGCGGCGCGGCAGGGCCCGCCGCTGGGCGGGGTGTTCGGCCGCAAGGCCGGCAGCGTGCCGGGGCTCAAATACTCGCCCGGCCTGGCGAAGGCCGATTTTATCTGGGATGCCGCCCGGCTCGACGCCTGGCTGACGCACCCGCAGGCAGTCATCCCCGGCGCGGTCATGCTGTACCGCCAGGCCAATGCCGCCACCCGCAAAACCATCATTAACTGGTTGAGGGAGCAGCGCTGAGCATGACCAAACCCATCCACTCCATGATCCGTGTGCTCGACGAGGCACGCAGCGTGACATTCTACCGTACCGCCTTCGGCCTGGAGATCGCCGACCGCTTTGCCTTCGAAGGCTTCACGCTGGTCTATCTGCGCAGTCCAGAGGACGATTTCGAGCTGGAACTGACCATCAACCACGGTCGCGCCGAGCCCTATGCGCCGGGCGACGGCTACGGGCACATTGCCTTCGTGGTCGCCGACGTCGCCGCCGAGCGCACGCGCATGGCCGCCACCGGGCTCACCCCGGAGCCGGTGAAGGAGTTCCACCGCGAGGGTGCGCTGATGGCCCGTTTCTTTTTCATCACCGATCCGGACGGCTACCGCATCGAGGTGCTGGAGAGGCACGGCCGATACCGCTGAGCGAGACGACGAACAAGGGGAGGAAACAAGATGAGAATCATCGATCGCCGAGGCCAGCTTACCCGCCGCACCGTGCTGCGGGGCAGCATGCTGGCGGTGCCCGGCGTTGCCGCCAGCATGGCCATCTCGCCTGACGCCGCATGGGCGCAGGCCGCAGCGAACCTGAAGCCGGCCACCATGGTCACGCTGGCGCAGGTGGCGCGCGACATTTATCCACATGACCGCCTGGCCGACGCCCACTATATCGCCGCGATCGCCGGCTACGACGCGGCCGCTCCGGCGGTGCGCGACATGCTGGAAAAGGGCTGCGACGCGCTCGACGCTGAGGCGATGAAGCGGCACGCCAGCAGCTATATCGCCGTGCCCGGCGAGGTCGACCGGGTGGCGATCCTGACGTCGCAGGAGGCTACGCCGTTCTTCGGCAAGCTGCGCTCTGACTTGGTGGTATCACTGTACAACCAGAAGTCGCTCTGGGCGAAATTCGGCTACGAGGGCGCTTCCGCCGACAAGGGTGGCTACATCCATCGTGGTTTCGACGACATCGACTGGCTGAGTTGAAGGGCGGGAGGAAACGGACATGGCAAACTTCGATCTGAACGACACCAGCGTGGTCTGCATCGTCGGCTCCGGCGTCGGGGGTGGCACGCTGGGTAACGAACTGGCGCAGCGCGGCATCATGGTTGTGGTACTGGAGGCTGGTGGACGCTACGAAATTCCCGATTTCATCAACGACGAATGGGAGAGCTTCACCCAGCTTGCCTGGAAAGACATGCGGACAACCTCGGGCAGTTGGCGCGTGCACAAGGACTTCCCGAACCTGCCGGCCCGGATCGTCAAGGCGGTCGGCGGCTCCACCGTGCACTGGGCCGGCGCCTCGCTACGCTTCCAGGAGCACGAGTTTAAGAGCCGCTCTGGAAAGAAGTTGAGTCGTGGGAGTCTGATGTGATTCGCTGCTCTGCGTGGGCGCTTCGCGGAGTGTGTCATGGCGTGGACTGCGGCACATCGTGCGGCGGCGGATCGGCGGGGGTTGCGCTACCCTAGCGACTTAACGGATGCGGAGTGGGCCTTGGTGCAGCCGATGATCCGGCCTGCCAAGCGCGGCGGGCGCCCTCGGACGGTGAACCTGCGCGAGGTGGTGAATGCGATCTTCTATGTGCTCTCGACCGGCTGCCAGTGGCAGGCACTGCCGAAGGACCTGCCGCCCAAGAGCACGGTCTGGGATTACCTCTCTCTATGGGAGTGGGACGGCACCATCGAGCGCATCCACCATGCCCTGTATGTCGCCGAGCGCGAACGGGCCGGGCGAGAGGCGAGCCCGACGACCGCGATTATCGATAGCCAGACCGCGAAGGCGGCTCAAAAGGGGGGTCCACGCTCGACCCGTCTGGTTACGATGCGGGCAAGAAGACCGTTGGCCGCAAACGATGGATCGTTGAACGCACACTGGGCTGGATCAGCCACCACCGCAGGCTGCCGCGCGACTATGAACGCCACATTCGCACCGCCGCCGCGTTCGCCCGCCTCGCCATGATCCGCATCATGCTCCGCAGGCAGGCAAGATACTCAACGTAGATTCAAACTTTCCGGATCGGCTCTTAGGTATTCACCACGAGGGTCCTTGTGGTGTGTCATGTCATCGAGGGCGCCAAGGCCAGAGATTCTTCGTACCCGGTTCCTATCCCTGCCCGCGCGCCACCCGGCCTTCCAGCGGATAGGCGGGGTCGTTATAGCCCGGCGTGGATGGGTGGCCGGGTGGGACCAGCCGGTCCACCAGCGCCTCGTCCTCGGCGCTGAGGCGGCAGGACAGCGCGCCGACATAGTCCTCCCAGTGCGCCTCCGTCCGCGGGCCGGCGATGGCGCCGGTGACCAGGCGGTTGTTCAGCACCCAGGCAAGGGCGAACTGGCCGGGAGTGACGCCCCTGGCGGTGGCGCGCTCGGCCAACTCGTGGGCGATGTGCAGGCTCTCTGAGCGCCATTCGGTTTCCATCATCCGGCGGTCCTGGCGGCCGGCGCGGGTGCCGGGCGGGGGCGGCACGTCCGGCTGGTATTTGCCGGTCAGCACGCCGCGGGCGAGCGGCGAATAGGCGAACACCCCCGTGCCAAAATAGGCGCAGGCGGGCAGGTGCTCCACCTCCACCATGCGGTTCAGGGCATTGTAGAGCGGCTGGCTGACCACCGGCCGGTCGATGCCCTCGGCGTCGCACAGCCGGCAGATCTCGGCCAGCCGCCAGGCGCGGTAGTTGGAGACGCCGAAATGGCGGAGCTTGCCGGCCCGGACGAGGTCGGCCAGCGCGTGGACGGTCTCCGACAAGGGGGTGGCGTGGTCCTCCTTGTGGAGGAAGAGGACGTCGATCCAGTCGGTGGCGAGGCGCTTCAGGCTGGCCTCGACCTCGGCGATGATGTGGCGGCGGGAGATGCCACGGGCGTTGGGGCCGGGCCCCATGGGGTTGGCCAGCTTGGTGGCCAGCACCCACCAGTCCCGTCGGGGGGCGATGGCGCGGCCGACCACCTCCTCGGATCGCCCCTCGTTATACGCGTCGGCGGTGTCGATGAAGTTCACCCCCTGCTCGTGGGCGCGCGCGACGATGCGCCGGGCGGTGGCCTCGTCGGTGGGGCCGCCGAACATCATCGTGCCGAGGGCGAGCGGGGAGACCTTCAGGCCGCTGCGGCCGAGGTTGCGGTATTCCATCCGGGCATTCCTCCGTGACGATTGCCGCTTTGCAGCATAGCGCGGCGGGTCTTTGATGATGGCATGGAACCTGAGCCGGTCGCGCCGAGTCTACCTGTCCCCGGGGCTGCCCCCGGGACCGCCCCCGGTGCTGGCCCCGGTGCCGCCCCCGGTGCCGACTCCCGGTTCTCGTCGCGGCAGGTGCCGTCGCTGGTGACGCTGGCCTGGGTGTTCATGCTGATCGGCATGCAGAGCTTCGGCGGCGGCTTGTCGGCCTGGATGCGCCTGGCGGTGGTGCAGCGCCACGGCTGGATGTCCGAGCGGCAATTCGCCAGCGGCATGGCGCTGTGCCAGATCTCGCCGGGGCCGAACGCGGTGAATCTTTCGGTGTTCGTGGGCACCACGCTGCGCGGCCGGTCGGGCGCACTGGCCGCGCTGGTGGGCATGCTGCTGGTGCCGGTGCTGGTGGTACTGACACTGGGTGGGGTGTTCGCCCGGATGCGGGGGCTGCCCTGGGTAGACCCGGCGATGGCCGGGCTGGGCGCCGGGGCGATCGGCATGAACCTGGCGATGGGAGTCCGGATGACCCGTGCCAACATCCGCGGCGCCATCGCGGCCGGCATCGCCGCGGCGACGGCGATTGGCATCGGCGTATTCGGCCTGCCGCTGCTGCCGGTGCTGGCTGTGATGCTGCCGCTCAGCCTGTGGCTGGCCGGGCCGGGCCAGTGAGCGGGGTGCTGCTGAAGCTGGCCGGGCTGTTCGCCACGCTGTCGCTGCTGGCGTTCGGTAGCGCCAACTCGGTGGTGCCGGACATGCAGCGCGCCGTGGTCGCCACCTACGGCTGGATGACCGAGCGCGACTTCCTGGAACTGTTCGCCATTTCGCGCATCGCGCCTGGCCCCGGTTCGCTGATCGTGGCGCTGGTGGGCCAGAGGGTGGCCGGGCTGGCGGGTGCTGCGGTGGCGACGCTGGCGATGTTCGGTCCGTCCTGCCTGCTGGTGCATCTGGCCGCCGGCATGTGGCACCGCACGCGCGAAGCGGCCTGGCGCGGGCGGGTGGAGCGCGGGCTGGCGCCGGTGGCGGTGGGGCTAATATTCGCCAGTGGATTCGCGCTGATGCGCGGCACCGAGCACAGCCTAGTGGCCCTCGCGCTCACCCTCGGTGCCGCGGCGGTGCTGGCGGCAACCGAGTTGCATCCCCTTGCCGTGCTCGCGGTGGCAGGCGTGCTGGGGTGGCTGGCCGGCATCTAGCCTGCATACCCCTGTAAGTTTCGAAGACCGATCAAAGGGTTGTGACTAGTCCCTTGGGTCGTGTCGAAACACGCGCAGATTGTCTCATTATTTGTATATTTATATGAACTTGACGACGAACTGATACGTGCCGTTATCTCATCGTTAAGGGAGCTATCGGTGCGGCGTCATGCTGGCCTTGCGACCAAAAAATGACGATTTTGCAGCGCGAGAGCACACCGGTTATGTCATACAAATCATGGGTGGTCGGTGTTGTCCTGGCAGGCGCGGCGCTGCTGGGGGTTACGGCACCGGCGCAGGCCACCGTGTTGACGCTGGATCAGGTATCCAACCCCTCCTACACGGCGCCGAGCGACCCCACCCTGCAGGTCGGCGACCTGTTGTTCACCCTCGATTATTGCTCCGGCGTATGCACCAGCAACGTGCAGGTCGTCGGGGTGCCGGCATCGCCCTCGACCGGGCCGGGCGGCGGCATCGCGCTCGTGCCGGTGAGCGGGCAATCGATCCTGTCCGGTGCCGCGAACGAAATCTCGTTGACCTGGTGGGTTGATGTGGTCGGTGGCGCGAACAAGATCACCGGCGTGTCCGGTAGCGTGGCTGGCACCGGCTCCGCGGCCGGTGGCGGAGTCAACATCAACGTCGGCGGCACCGCGACCCATTTGGGCACCGTGACGGTCAGCCTGGGCGACCCGGCGGCTCTGACCCTGGCGGCGTTGCAGAACGCCCTCGATTTCAGCGGCGATTTCACAATCGGCACCGGCTCCACCATGGGGCAGGCAACGGTATTCGTTTCCGAACTGTCGGACAACACGAACTCGTCCGACGTGCCGGAGCCGGCCAGCGTCGCCGTGGTCCTGATGGGCGTGTTGGGCCTGGCCGGCGCGCGCCGCCGCGCTGCCTCATAGGCCCACGCCCCGGAGGGCAGGGGCACAGTCATGTGTGGATGATGGTGATGGTCTTGCTGGATGCGGCCATGGCGCAGCGGACCATGGCGGCCGGTGGAAGTTCATAACTGAGGCGATATTGAAATGTCACTTATCCGAAATTTCTCCGATGCGTCGTATGGCGGCCTGACCTTCTCGAATATTTCCGTATCGGAAGACGATGTCGGGACGGTGAACTCGTTCGTTGACAGCAGCCTGCTGTCCATGCGGGTAAGCAACGTTCCCAGTTCCCGGGTTTCGACCTACCAGGGGCCGACCTGGTCGTCATTTTCCTCGGGCGCGCTGGCGCCGGGGTCTTCCACCACACTCACTTTTTCCTATGATGTCAGCGCCACAACGGCGGGAATGGGCGTCAACGGCCTGCAGCAGGCGTTTACCGTCGACACTCAGACGGGCGCCGGCATCTCGCTGGTTGGCGTGGAGTATGTCTACGACGCCAACAACAATCTGGTCGGCCAGTCCACCATCAACCTGGCGACGCCATCGGCCACCGGCCCGGTGGCGCCCGGGGATTTCGCGCCGTACGCCGCGTTCACCTCGCTGCATGTGCAGCTCGTGGTCGCCGCCGCGGTGGATGCCAACGCGGTGGCGCCGGCGGCGGTCAATTTCAGCATCATCGAGCAGGGTTTCCACCAGACCGCGCTGTCGGCCCAGGCCGCGCTGGGCGACACGGTGTGGGAGGACGCCAACGACAACGGCGTGCAGGATGGCGGCGAGACCGGCGTGTCCGGCGTGACCGTCAGGCTGCTGGACGGCACCGGGCATTTCACCGGGCTGACCACGACCACCGATGCCAACGGCCATTACGCCTTCAGCAACCTCAATGTCGGCACCTACGAGGTGCAGTTCGTCCAGCCGGGCGGCTACAGCTTCAGCCCGACCGGGCAGGGCACCGCCGCCACCGACTCGAACCCGAATGTGGCCACCGGCGTGACCGGCCCGATCACCCTGGTTGCCGGGCAGAACGACATCACCATCGACGCCGGGCTGTATCGACCGGCCGCGCTGGGCGATTACGTGTTCGCCGACACCAACAACAACGGCGTGCAGGATTCCGGCGAGACCGGCATCGCCGGCGTGACCGTCAACCTGCTCAGCGCCGACGGCAGCACCACGCTCGGCACCACGACGACGAATTCCTGGGGCCTGTACAGCTTCGTCAACCTGACGCCCGGCGCCTACGAGGTGCAGTTCGTCCAGCCCATCGGCTACAATTTCAGCCCGACCGGGGCCGGCACACCGGCCACGGATTCCAATCCGGACCAGACCACCGGCATCACCGCCCCGGTCACCCTGGTGTCGGGCCAGAATGATATCACCATCGATGCCGGGCTGGTGGCGCAGGGTGGCTCGCATGGCTCCACCACCGCCGCGCTGGGCGACTATGTGTTCGAGGATGTGAACGACAACGGCGTGCAGGATGCCGGAGACACCGGCATCGCCGGCGTGACCGTGAACCTGCTGGATGCCAGCGGCGCCACCGTGCTGGGCACCACCGTTACCGACGGCAGCGGCCTCTACAGCTTCACCAGCCTCGCGGCCGGCACCTATGAAGTCGCCTTCCTCCAGCCTGCCGGCTACGCATTCAGCCCCACCGGCGCCGGCACGCCCGACACCGATTCGAACCCCAACCAGGGCACCGGCGTCACCGGCCCGATCTCCCTGGCCGACGGGCAGGTGGACAACAGCATCGATGCCGGGCTGTACCGTCCCGCCGCGCTGGGCGACTATGTGTTCGAGGACGCCAACGCCAACGGCGTGCAGGATGCCGGAGACACCGGCATCGCCGGCGTGACCGTGAACCTGTTGGATGCCAGCGGCGGCACCGTGCTGGGCACCACCACCACCGACGGCGTCGGCCACTACGCCTTCACCGACCTGGCGCCGGGCAGCTACGAGGTCGCCTTCGCCAACCCGGGCGGCTACAGCTTCAGCCCGACCGGAGCCGGCACGCCGGCCACCGACTCCAACCCCGACCGGACCACCGGCATCACCACCCCGGTCACCCTGGTGTCGGGCCAGAACGACACCACGATTGACGCCGGGCTCTACCGCCTCGCGGCGCTGGGCGACTACGTGTTCAACGACCTCAACGCCAACGGCATCCAGGACAGCGGCGATACCGGCGTCTCCGGCATCACCGTCAACCTGCTCGACGCCACTGGCGCCACAGTGCTGGGCACCACGACCACCAACGCCACGGGCTATTACAGCTTCACCAGCCTGACGCCCGGCGCCTACGAGGTGCAGTTCGTCAAGCCGCTTCTGGCGACGTTCAGCCCGACCGGGGCCGGCACCCCGGCCACCGACTCCAACCCCGACCAGACCACCGGCATCACAGCCCCGGTCACCCTGGTATCGGGCCAGAACGACATCACCATTGATGCCGGGCTGGTGTTGCCGCCGCCGACCCCGCCGCCCAGCGGCTCGATCGGTGACTACGTCTGGAACGACTGCAACTGGAACGGCATCCAGGACGGCTGCGAGGTCGGTATCTCCGGCGTCACCGTGAACCTGCTCAGCGGGTCCGGCTCCTCGGTGCTGGCCACCACCACGACGGACGCGACCGGCCATTACCAGTTCAGCGGGCTGGCTGTCGGCACCTACAGCGTCCAGTTCGTTGCCCCGGCCGGCACGACTTTCAGCGCCGGGTTGCAGGGGACCGATGTCACCCTCGACTCGAACGTCATCTCCATCGTCGGGGCAAGCGGCACCAGCAGCCCGGTCACCCTGGCCGCCGGCCAGGCGATCACGACGATCGATGCCGGCCTGCACACCGATGTCGGCCTGCATGAGGTCTCGGTATTCCAGAGCATCACCGCACCCCTGACCACCGGGCAGCTTCAGGACCTGAACGGCTGCGGCGCCACATACGGCCCGTCTGCGCCGGCGCATTTCACCGAGCCGGGTCCGATCATCACCAACAGCGGCACCGCCACCCCGCTCTATACCGGCCCCAGCGGCGGGCAAGTGGATTCGCTGGTGTTCGTGCTGAGCGCCACCCCCGTTCTGGACCCCTCGGCGCTGATCACCCTGAGCTTCGGTTCCTCGGTGGTCGTCTTTCACGCGATGGATTTCGCGTCGTCGCTGGCCGACGGGTTCCCCAGCAACATCTCCGGCATCGCCAACGGCGCCGTGAACGGCATCAAATTCACCAACGCCGTCCACACCGCGGTCGAGGTGACATTCAACGCGCCGCTGACCTCGTTCGGCGGTAAGGACTCGGTGATCGGCAACCTGAGCATCAACTCGTCGGTGGACCTGCGGGTCGACATCTTCGGCGTGCATAACGGCGTCATCGTCAGCAACGCGGCCAACAGCGGCGCCATCGGGGTGAACGGCGATTCCAGCTTCGGGGATTGCTGCTCCGGAGGCGGCGGCACCAGCACCGCCTCGCTCGGCGACCTAGTGTTCTCCGACTGCAACGGCAACGGGGTGCAGGATGCCGGTGAAAGCGGCGTGTCCGGCGTGACCGTGCAATTGCTGAACGCCGCCGGCACTTCGGTCCTCAGCACGACCACGACCGACTCTTCCGGCCATTACCTGTTCAGCGGTCTGGCTGCCGGCACCTACACGGCGCAGTTCGTCGCCCCCGGCGGCTCGCAGTTCACCGCCGCGCTGCAGGGCACCGACACCGCCAAGGACTCCAACCCCGACGCCACCGGCCGCACCGGTCAGGTCACGCTTACCGCCGGGCAGAGCGACCTCACCATCGATGCCGGCATCTACAAGCCGGCCTGCCTGGGCGATCTGGTGTTCTGGGACAGCAACGGCAACGGCGTGCGCGACTGGTGCGAAGGCGGTGTGTCCGGCGTGACCGTGAAGCTGCTCGACGCCACCGGCACGACGGTGCTCGCCACCACCACCACCAATGCCAGCGGCCTGTATTCGTTCAACAACCTCACCCCCGGCGTCTACGAGGTGCAGTTCATCGCGCCGACCGGCAAGACCTTCACCGCCGCGTTGCAGGGCTGCAACACCAGCACCGACTCTAACCCCAACCCGGCCACCGGCATCACCGGCCCGATCACCCTGACCTGCGGCGAGTGCAACACCACCATCGACGCCGGTTTGGTCACCGCGCCGACCACCGCCAAGCTGGGCGACCTGGTGTTCGACGACTGCAATGCCAATGGCATCCAGGATGCCGGCGAAAGCGGCGTGTCCTGCGTCACCGTCAAGCTGCTGAACGCCGCCGGAACCTCGGTGCTGCGAACCACCACAACCGACTCCAGCGGCCATTATCTGTTCAACAACCTGGCCCCAGGCACCTATACGGTGCAGTTCGTCGCGCCGGGCGGCTCGCTGTTCAGCCCGTCCCTGCAGGGCAGCGACACCGCCAAGGACTCCAACCCGAACGCCGCCGGCAAGACTGGCCAGATCACCCTCACCGCCGGGCAAAGCGACCTGAGCATCGATGCCGGCGTCTATCAGGCGGCCAGCCTCGGCAACGTGGTGTTCTGGGACGGCAACGGCAACGGGGTGCGCGACTGGTGCGACAGCGGCGTGTCCGGCGTGACGGTTAAGCTGCTCGACAGCACCGGCAACACGGTGCTGAGCATCACCACCACCAACAGTTCGGGCCTGTATTCATTCACCGGCCTCACCCCCGGCAGCTATCGCGTCCAGTTCGTGGCGCCGGCCGGCAAGGGCTTCACCGCCCAGAACCAGGGCGGCAACGACTCGATCGACTCGGATGCCAATACCACCACCGGCAAGACGGGCGTGATCAGCCTGACCTGCGGCGAGGTGGACAATTCGGTCGATGCCGGCTTGGTCGCCAACCAGACCACGGGCGCCATCGGTGATTTCGTGTTCAACGATGCCAACCATAACGGCATCCAGGATGCTGGCGAATCCGGCATCAGCGGCGTCACAGTGAAGCTGCTGAACGCCAGCAACAGCTCGGTGCTGACGAGCACCACCACCAATTCCTCCGGCCACTACCTGTTCAGCGGCCTCAACGCCGGCTCCTACGTGGTGCAGTTCGTCGCGCCCAGTGGCTATACCGCCAGCCCCTCGCTGCGCGGCTCCGACAGCACGAAGGACTCCGACGCCAGCACCACCACCGGCAAGAGCGGCACCATCTCGCTCAGCGCCGGCCAGACGAACCTGACCATCGATGCCGGGCTGTACCGCACCGCTTCCAACGGTGGCTGCGGCGGCTGGACCTACTACAAAGACGACAGCCATGGCGGCTACTGCTCGGGCGCCACGAGTTGGTCGTCGTCGGATGACCATTCCGGCGGCCAGTACGGCGGTGGCGGCAACTGGGGCTGCGCGGGCTGGAACGGCAATGGCTGGACCGACGGCTGGAGCAACCTCTACTCCGGCCCCGGCGAGATGGAATCGGTCTGCGGCAGCGTGAAGCAGGTGGAGTTCACCTACCAGCACAGCGACTGCGTCGGCAACGACGCGCTCTGGTCGGGCATCGGTAATTCCAGCGGCCATAACGGCCAGTCGATGTGCTTCATCCAGATCACCGACAAATCCGGCGATCACTCCTGGGGCAGCCGCGTGCTGGGCCAGGGGACGGTCAGCGACGGCGACAAGATCTGCACCGACTCCTCGGTCGACCTGACCAGCTGCGGCGGCAAGCTCTTCGCCCATGTCTACGCCTCCGCGGCCGACTGCGCCGCCGGCCGCTCCGCCATCCAGGAAATCTCGTTCGACGTGTCGGGCGGGCACAACATCTACCTGGGCAGCCAGGTCGGCAGCCTGTGCCTGACCGGCTATAGCGGCACGCACGGCTCGGCCTTGACCAACTGGTGAGGTGATCGCGTGCCACAGGGCGCCATGGCCGAGCGGCCATGGCGCCCTGTGCATGTACGGCGGGCGCAGCCATAGGGGGGCACTTACGTCACCGAACGATTGCGGTATGATATTCGCAGGGAACGTTCGGGAGACAGAAAATGCCCCACGCAATCACGCGGCGCGGTCTGGGCGCCATGATGGGCGCGGTGGTCGCCGTGCCGGTCATCGGCCGCACCGCCGCCGCGGCCGATACCACCGCACTGGAAGCCGCCGCCCGCAAGGAAGGCTCGCTGACCTGGTATACCGCGCACACTGATGGCGAAACCGCCGAGCAGGTCGGCCGCGCCTTCACCGCCCGCTATCCCGGCATCACCGTCAACGTGATCCGCACCACGGCGCAGGTCGCCTATCAGCGCCTGCTGCAGGACATCAAGAACAACTCAGCGCAATGCGACGTGTTCAGTTCCACCGACCCGGGCCATGACGAGGCATTGAAGGCGCGCAAGCTGCTCGCCCATTACGTGCCGCTGGCCGCCAGCGTGGTCAGCGAGCCGTTCCGCGGCGTGGATCCGGACGGCTTCTACTACGCCACCTCCGCCGGTCTGGTGCTGATCACCTACAACACCTCCAAGCTCAGGGCCGAGGACGTACCGAAGAACTGGCCCGACCTGCTGCTGCCGAAATACAAGGATCAGGTCTCGGTCGGCCACCCCGCCTTCTCCGGCTATGTCGGCACCTGGGTGCTGGCGATGCGCAAGCTGTACGGCTGGGAATATTTCGAGAAGCTGGAGAAGAACAAGCCGCAGATCGGCCGCTCGGTGAACGACACCGTCACCATGCTGAACTCCGGCGAGCGCCTGGTCGCCGCCGGCCCCTCCGGCACCACGCTCTCCAGCGCCGACAAGGGCAACCCGCTCGCCCTGGTCTACCCCACCGACGGCGCCGTGCTGCTGGTTTCGCCCTCGGCGATCATGGCCAACGCGCCGCACCCCAACGCCGCCCGCCTGTTCATGGAGTTCATGCTCGGCGAGGAGCACGCGAAGATCTCCGTTGAAAAACGCAACGAGTCGCTGCGCCCGGAGGTCAAGCCGCTCGCGGGCGCCAAGCCGCTGGAGGAGGCCAAGGTGATCCGCCTCTCCGTCGCCGAAATCTCCAAGGGCATCCCCGAGGTGATCGAGCAGTGGCGGGACACGTTCGGCACCTGACCCCGATGCCCCTCCACCCCGCCCGGCGAGGCGGCGCATGAAGCGCCGCTTCGACCCGCTGATCCTGCTCTGGATCGTCCTCGCCGCCGCCCTGACGTTCCTGGTGGTCAACCCGCTGCTGCGGCTGATCATCACCAGCCTGGAGGCCGCGGACACCGGCGCCTGGACGCTGGCCAACTACGTCAGCGCCTATGGCCGGCCGCGCTACCTGCAGGCGCTGTACAACTCGCTGATGCTGGGTGGCGCGGTCACCGTGCTGTGCCTGGTGTTCGCCCTGCCGATCGCGTGGGCGGTCTCGCGCACCGACATGCCGGGCAAGGGCGCCATCCGCCTGCTTGTGCTCGGCGCCTTCATCACGCCCCCCTATCTGGGCGCCATCGGCTGGATTTTGCTCGCCGGCCCCAATGCCGGCTGGCTCAACCGGGCGTGGATGGGCCTGACCGGCGCCACCGAGGGCCTGTTCGACATCTATTCCTTCGCCGGCCTCACCTTCATCATCGCCATCTACTCCTTCCCCTACCTTTTCATCTTCACCTCCTCCGCGCTCGACGTGGTGAGTTCCGAGATGGAGGACGCCGCCAACATCCTCGGCGCCGGCACCATCCGCACCATGGCCCGCATCACCCTCCCGATGGTGCTGCCGGCCATCATCGGCGGCGCCATCGTGACCTTCCTGGAGACCATCGCCCTGTTCGGCTCGCCGGCGCTGATCGCCATCCCGGCGCGCTTCAACGTCGTCACCACCCAGTTGCTGCAATTCTTCAGCCCGCCCGTGCGCACCGAGGTCGCGGCCGCCTTCGCCATCCCGCTGCTGCTCATCACCGTGCTGCTGTTCGCGCTGCAACGCCGGCTGATCTCCCGCAAGGGCTTCGTCGCCGTCACCGGCAAGGGCGGCGAGCGCCGGCTGATCGAGCTCGGTCCCTGGCGCTGGGTGATGCTCGGCTACGCCTTCCTGGTGCTGTCCATGTCGGTGCTGCTGCCCTACGCGGCGCTGTCGCAGGCGGCCCTGTCGCGCGCCTGGGGCCGCGGCTGGCGGCTGGACAACCTGACGTTGCACAATTTCTCCTACCTGCTGTTCGAGCACGCCACCGCCGGCCGCTCGGTGCTCAACAGCTTCGTCTACGCCTTCAGCGCCGCCTGCCTGGCCATCTTCCTGTCGCTGGCCATCGCCTACATCGTCGCCCGCCGGCTGCTGCCGTTCGCCGGCGTGCTCGGCTTCCTGGCCATGGCGCCCTTCGTGGTCCCCGGCATCGTGCTGGCCATCGCCTTCTATGCCGCCTACGCCCCGCCGCCGCTGGCCCTGTACGGCACCGGCCTTATCCTGATCCTGGCCTTCACCACCCGCTTCCTGCCGATCGGCTTTGCCAACGCCTCGGCCGCCATCCGCGGAATCAACCCCGAGATGGAGGAGGCGGTGCGCATCCTCGGCGGCGGCCGCCTGCTGGCCGTGCGCCGCGTGCTGGCGCCGCTCATGAAGCGCAGCATGATCGGCGCCTGGCTGCTGGTATTCATCCCCGCCACGCGCGAGCTGAGCACCGCCATGTTCCTCTACGGCCCGAACACCCGCACCATGTCGGTGATGCTGATGGACCTCAGCGAAGAGGGCAATTTCGAGAACCTGGCCGCCCTCGGCTTCATGCTGCTGGCCGCCACCATCGTCATCGTGGGCGTCGGTTCGCGCCTCGTCGGAGGGGATTTCATGATGCGGCGGGACCGGTCTTGAGCAAATTGTCGCTGCACGGCCTGGGCAAGACCTTCGGCAGGTCGGTCGCCGTCGCGGATGTGGACCTGGCGCTGGCGCCGGGCGAATTCGTCTCCCTGCTCGGCCCGTCCGGCTGCGGCAAGACCACCACCTTGCGCATGATCGCCGGCTTCATGAAGCCAACCGCCGGGCGAATCGCCATGAACGGCGGCACCATTTCCGACCCGTCGGACATGGTGCCGCCCGAAAAGCGCGGCATGTCGATGATCTTCCAGAGCTATGCCATCTGGCCGAACATGACGGTGGGCGAGAACGTCGCCTTCGGCCTCAAGCTGCGCAAGCTCCCGACCGCCGAGGTCAAGCGCCGGCTGGACAAGATCCTCGCCGTCGTCCGCCTGGATCATCTGGTCGACCGCTACCCCGCCGAACTGTCCGGCGGCCAGCAGCAGCGCGTGGCGCTCGCCCGCGCCATCGTCATCGAGCCGGAGGTGCTGCTGCTCGACGAGCCGCTGTCCAACCTCGACGCCAGCCTGCGCGAGGAGATGCGCTCGGAAATCCGGCGCCTGCACGACGAGTTCCGCATCACCACCGTCTACGTCACCCATGACCAGTCCGAGGCGATGGTCACCTCGGACCGCATCGTGGTGATGAACCATGGCCGCATCGAGCAGGTGGCCGACCCGGTCAGCCTCTACAACCGCCCGCGCACCCGCTTCGTCGCCGGCTTCATCGGCCGCACCAATTTCCTCGACGGCCGGCTCCAGGGCGACACGCTGGTCTTCCCCGGCTTCACCGTCCCGGCCGCGCGGGTGCCCGACGCCGCCGCGCTGCCGGCCGAGGTCAGCTTCTCGCTGCGCCCGCACGACGTGCACCTGCACCGCGCGCCGCCCGCCGGCGACCACGCCGCCTGGCGCCTGCCCGGCCGGGTGGTGGAGCGCGCTTTCCTCGGCGAGCACTGGGACTACGTGGTGCAGCCCGACGGCTCCAGCCTGCGCCTGCGCACCACCACCGCGCCGCGCGACGTGCATGAGGCCGGCGCCCCGGTTACCATCGAGATCGACCCCACCCGCCTGGTCGCGGTGACCGGCTCCGCGGAGTAACCCCATGCCCACCCACCCGCTGTTCGACCCTGCCGCCTTCCGCATCCCCGCCGGCGTCGCCCATGTCTGCGCCGCCGGCGAAACCCCCTTCCTGCACCGCCACGACGCCGCGCTGGCCCAGTACGCGCACGACAAAAGCCAGGGCATGCCCGGCCGCACCGCGCAAGAGACGATGGTGGAACTGGCCCGCGAGCGCATCGCCCGGCTCTGGCACGCCACGCCGGGCGATATCGGCTTCGTCAGCAGCGTCGCCGACGGCGTGGCCCTGGTCGCCGACAGCCTGGACTGGCGCGAGGGCGACAACCTGGTCATCGACACCAACGAATACCCCTCGGTGGTCGCCCCTTTCGCCCTGCGCCGCCATCCCAAGGTGGAGCTGCGCGTGGCCACCGGCACCGCGCCCGACCGGCTGGCCGCCCGCGTGGACGCCAGCACGCGGGTGATCGGGGTTAGTTATGTTTCATACCTGACTGGCGAGCGGTTCGATCTCGCGGCGGTGCGAACCCTCGCCGACTCGGTCGGCGCGCTGCTGGTGGTGGATTTCACCCAGGCCGCCGGCTACCTACCCATCCATGCCGGCCTCGCCGATTTCGCCTTCTCGGCCTGCTACAAGTGGCTGCTGGGCATGACCGGCGTGGCGGTCGCCTACTGGAACCGCGCCCGCCAGCCCGGCTGGCAGCCCGCCACCGGCGGCTGGCACTCGCTGGCCCCGGTGGCGCGGCCCGACTATGTCGCCGGCATCGGCCTGCGCGCCGACGCCATGCGCTTCACCCGCGGCAACCCCGCGCACGGCCCGGTCTATGTGCTGGCCGGCGCGCTGGACTACCTGATGCAGCACGACCAGGACGACCTCGCCCGCCACGTCACCGGCCTCACCGCCGACCTGCTGGCCCGGCTGGCCGAGGCCGGCATCCCCACCACCACCCCGGCCGACCCCGCCCGCCACGGCGGCAATGTCTGCATCGACAGCCCGCGCGCCCAGGCGATCGTGGACAGCCTGTACCGCCAGGGCGTCTACGCCTGGAACGGCCACGGCCGCGCCCGCTTCAGCTTCCACGGCTACAACAGCACCACCGACGTGGACCGGATCATGACGGGGCTGAAGCAGCTCTGGGAGTAGGGGCCAAGGCAAGCGGAGGGCTCCGCCCCGAACCCCGCCCGTGTCTTGAAGTATTGGGGGCCGAGCCCCTGGACCTCATGATTTAAGAAACGAGGTTCACGGGCGTGGTCGCCATCGTTTGAGGATCGGACGGGGCTCGGGGAGGAGCCTCGTTTTGCTTCTCCCCGCTTTCCCGTCTCCATGTGGATCTTCTTTCTCTCCGCCCTCGTCAGGCCGGATCGGCCACGAACGGGAACGGCCCCGGGTAGCGCTCCACGAAGCCGGTATGGGTCACGATGCCTTGCCCCTCCACCCAGCAATGCGCCAGGAAGCAGGCGGGCTCCAGGTTCCACATGCCGGGGTTCTTGCTGAACAGGTCCAGGTCCACGATATGCGCCACCCCCGGCCCGATGATCGCCGTGGCATGGGCCACCCGCGTGGTGATCTGGCGGTGATGGTGCCCGGTCAGGATCAGCTGCACCTGCGGGTGCCGCGCGATCACTGCGGTGAAGGCCGCCGGGTCGCGCAGGATGATGCCGTCCATGTGCCCGATCCCGCACACGAAGCTCGGATGGTGCATCACCACGATGGTCGGCTTGTCCGGCTGTGCCGCCAGCGTCGCGTCCAGCCAGGCCAGGCGCCTCGGGCATAGCTCGCCGTCCGTCTTGCCCTGGATCAGCGTATCCAGCATCACCAGCCGCACCTTCAGGTCGTCCACCGCGTACTGCACGAAATCCGGGTCGGCGGTAACCCCGGGCAGATGCGCCAACTCCGCGCGCATGGTCACGCGATGGTCGTGGTTGCCGGGAATGACGTAGACCGGAATATCGATCAACCGGCGCAGCATCTCGGCGACGCAACGGTATTCCTCGGCGAGGCCGTTGCTCGTCAGGTCGCCCGAGATCACCAGCGCATCCGCGCGCGGCCGGAAATCGCGCACCGCGCGCAACGCGCGCTCGGTCAGCATGTTGGTCTCGGCGGTCCGCATCGCGGCCAGGCCGCGCGGCCGGCAATGCAGGTCGGTCAGGTGCAGGATGATCATGTCCGGGTCCAATGTGGCGGTGTCCAATGTAGCAGTGGGGCGGCCTTGTGTCCGCCCGCCCCCTACTTCGGCAGATCATCCCCCCCTCGGTCAACCGCACCCATGGCCAGCGGGGGAGGGGGGATTGCGTAGTTTCCGAACCTGTCGGGCAACGGTTTTTCTGGTTTAGCGTAGTGCCAGTAAGAGCAATACGTCCGAAACTTTGCCTGGGCGCTGTTTGAAAGCAGCGGTCTGAATCATGCGAAGAACAAGAAAATAACAAATGGACAGAACTGTTTACCTACCAATTGCTAATGTGCAATCTGTCAGGAGGAAGTAATATGGAAAATTCCAACGGCGCACAGTCCATGAGGTTGCTCCTGGCCGGCTCGCACGGGGCACTCGCGGCGGTGGCCGCCGGACTGCTCGATCCCCGTCGTTTTAGAATCGAGCGAATGATTACTGGCGAGGAGACGTTGCGGCGCATTGACCGTGAGCCATTCGATATGGTTGCGTTCGACGTTGCGCTGCCGGACATGCCCGGCCTGGCCTTCCTCCGTCGGCTGCGTATCGCGCACCAGCCGATTCCGGTCATGGCGCTGGTGCGTAGCGGCGCGGAATGGCACGACCCAGTGCCCCTGCTCGACGCCGGCGCCGACGACGTGGTGACCCTGCCGTGCAACCACGAGGAATTCGCCGCCCGCGTCGCCGCGGTCGCCCGCCGCTCGCGCCGGGTTCCGCCGGCCTCGCTGCGCTGCGGCGACATCGAGCTGTACGTCGCCAGCCGCCATGTCCTGGTGAACGGGCGGGACCTGCGGCTCTCGCCCGCGGAGTTCTGGGTGCTGCATCAGTTGCTGGTGAGCGCCAGCGCCCCGCCGCCCACGCTGCCGGTTCCGCGCGCGGCGCTGATGGAGGCGCTGTACGACGACCCGGACGCGGCCAAGGCGAAGGCCTTCGCGGTGATGCTGCACCGCCTGCGCCGCCGGCTCGCCGCCGCCGGCGCCAATGTGCGCATCAACACCGTATGGGGCCTCGGCTACACCATCGCCGAGACGCCGCGGCCGCTGGCCCTGACGGGATGGCCCGGCCAACCCATGGGCGTGGCGGCTCGCCCGCGCTGATATCAGCGCGCTCTGTACAAGGGGGCCAATCTCAGCGCGTTCTGGGGGCGGGGAAGCGGTCCAGCCCCCAGAACGCGCCCATGAGGCCGGCGGCGCCGACGCCGGCATCCACCACTCACGCCCCTGCGTGCCCTCCCGGCTGGCCCCGGGCCGCCGCGCCGGCATCCACCGGGAACCCGTGGCCCATGTCCTCGATGGTCCAAAGGTCCACCGCGGCCGGCCCGCCCGCCCCAAGTTCCGCCGACGAACCCCGTCCGCCGCATGGTCTCCTGGTCAGGCACCGCGCCATGGCCATGCAGCGCGCTCCACTGCGCCGCCAGCGCCTCGGCATTGCCGGGTCCACGGTGTACCGACCGGGGTGCGCGGCCTGCTGCGGGCGCCGTGATGCCGGGCCAGCGCCTCATGCGTCCGGCCTCAAGGCGAGGGAGTCTTCGTGGTCCACGGGTGCCGCACGGCTGGGCTCTCGCCTTGATAATATCGACTTTGCAATAATATATTGCAGTGCAGCGCGATACCAGATCAGGCGGCCGGACCGCGTCCCCCGGAAACTACCCTCGCCGCTCTAGGTGGAAAGCGCCGCCACCCCGGGCAGGGTCTTGCCTTCCAGCCATTCCAGGAACGCCCCGCCAGCGCTGGAGACATAGGTCATCCGCTCCATCATCCCGGCATGGCGCAGGGCGGCGACGGTATCGCCGCCGCCGGCCACGCTGCGCAGCGTCCCGGCCGTGGTGGCATCGGCCACCGCATGGGCCAGCACCGTGGTCGCGGCGTCGAAGGGCGGGGTCTCGAAGGCGCCCAGCGGGCCGTTCCACACCAGCGTCTTCAGCCCGGGCAGCCGCGCGACCAGGGCGGCCACGCTGGCCGGCCCCACATCCAGGATCATCGCATCGTCCGGCACCGCGGCGATGGCGACCGTGCGGGTCGGCGGGTTGGCGCGGAACTCGGTGGCGGTCACCGCGTCCACTGGCAGCACCACCTCGCAGCCCGCCGCCTTCGCGGTGGCCAGGATGGCCAATGCCTCCGGATGCATGCCGGCTTCCTGCAGTGACTTGCCGACGCCGACGCCCTGCGCGGCCAGGAAGGTGTTGGCCATGGCACCGCCGATCACCAGCACCTCCACGCGCCCCACCAGATTGCCCAGCAGGTCCAGCTTGGTGGACACCTTGGCGCCGCCGACGATCGCCGCCACCGGCCGCTCGGGCCGTTCCAGCGCCGCCTCCAGCGCCTCCAGCTCCGCCTGCATCAGCCGCCCGGCATACGAGGGCAGCAGGTGCGCCACGCCCTCGGTGCTGGCATGGGCGCGGTGGGCGGCAGAGAAGGCGTCGTTGACGAAAATATCCGCCAAAACGGCCAGTTCAGCGGCGAATTTCGGGTCATTCGCCTCCTCTCCGGGGTGAAAACGGGTGTTTTCCAGCACCACCACGTCGCCGTCGCGCATCGTATCGATCGCCTGGCTGGCCATGACGCCGATGCAGTCATCCGCGAACCGCACATGCCGCCCCAGCACCCGGCCCAGCGCCAGGGCCACCGGCGCCAGCGACATGGCGGGCACGCGCTTGCCCTTCGGCCGGTCGAAATGGCTGCACACGATCACCCGCGCGCCCTTTTCGGACAATTCGCGGATGGTCGGGCACAGCCGCTCGATGCGGGTGAGGTCGCTGATGGCGCCGTCATGCACCGGCACGTTCAGGTCGGCGCGCAGCAGCACCCGCTTGCCCGCGACGGCGAGCCCGTCCAGCGTGCGGACGCTCATCGTTACAGGCTGCCGAACAGGGCGGCCGTGTCGGACATGCGGTTGGAGAAGCCCCACTCGTTGTCGTACCAGCTCATCACCCGCACCAGCCCGCCATCGACCACCGCGGTCTGGGTGGCGTCGAAGGTGGAGGAGTGCGAGTCGTGGTTGAAGTCGATGCTGACCAGCGGCGCGGTGTTGTAGCCCAGGATGCCCTTCAGCGGGCCGGACTCGCTGGCCGCCTTCATCGCCGCGTTGATCGCCTCCTTGGTCGGCGTGGTCTTCATCACCACGTCCAGCGACACTAGCGAGACGTTCGGCGTCGGGATGCGGATGGCGGTGCCGTCCAGCTTGCCCTTCAGCTCCGGCATCACCAGGCCCACCGCGCGGGCGGCGCCGGTGGAGGTGGGGATGGCCGAGACGGCGGCGGCGCGGGCGCGGTGCAGGTCCTTGTGCAGCGTGTCCACGGTGTTCTGGTCGCCGGTATAGGCGTGGATGGTGACCATGTAGCCGCGCTCGATGCCCCAGTTGTCGTGCAGCACCTTGGCGATCGGCGCCAGGCAGTTGGTGGTGCATGAGGCGTTGGAGATCACCGTCATGTCCTTGGTCAGGATCTGGTGGTTCACACCGTAGACGATGGTGGCGTCCACCTCGTCGCCCGGCGCCGAGATCACCACCTTGCGCGCGCCGGCGGCCAGCAGCGCCGAGGCCTTGGCTTTGCTGGTGAAGATGCCGGTGCATTCCAGCGCCACGTCCACGCCCTGGTAGGGCACCTTGGAGGGGTCGCGCTCGGCCGAAACGGTGATCGGGCCGTAGGTGCGCCCGTTATGGCGGATGGTGATGGTCTGCCCGTCCACCTCGACCTCGGCGGGGAAGCGCCCGTGCACGCTGTCGTAGCGGAGCAGGTGGGCGTTGGCCTCCACGCTGCCCAGGTCGTTGATCGCCACCGGCACCACGTCGGTGCGCCCGCTCTCGACGATGGCGCGCAGCACCAGGCGCCCGATCCGCCCGAATCCGTTGATGGCAACCTTCACGGCCATGGCTTCGTTCCTTCTTGCGTTTGTTCCGCCGCAGATAGCCCAGCGATCGCGGCAAATCCAGGGCGGGTCAGCCGGCGATACGCTTTTTCACGGCCGCCACGGCGGCTTCGGCGGTGATGCCGAAATGGCGGTAGAGCACGTCGGCGGGCGCCGAGGCGCCGAAGTCGGTCATGCCGATGAACACCCCGTCCGGCCCCAGCCAGCGCTCCCAGCCGAATTCCACCCCGGCCTCGATGCCGATGCGCGGCGCGCCGCCCAGCACCTGGGCGCGCCAGGACTCGTCCTGTTGGGCGAACAGCTCCCAGCACGGCAGGGAGACCACGGCGACCTTGATGCCGTCCTCGGCCAGGGCGGCGCGGGCCTCCATGGCGATGGCGACCTCGCTGCCGGTGGCGATCAGCGTGGCCTGGCGCGGCCCCTCGGCCTCAGCCAGCACGTAGCCGCCGCGGGCGCAGCGGTTCTCGCCGGTATCGGTGCGCAGGGCCGGCAGGCCCTGGCGGGACAGGGCGAGCAGGCTCGGCCCGTCGGCGCGGCGGATCGCCAGCTCCCAGCACTCGGCGGTTTCCATCGCGTCGGCCGGGCGGAACATGTGCACGTTCGGCATGGCGCGCAGGCTGGCCAGGTGCTCCACCGGCTGGTGGGTGGGGCCGTCCTCGCCCAGGCCGATGCTGTCATGCGTCAGCACATGGATCACCCGCTGGCGCATCAGGGCGGCCAGCCGCAGGGCGGGGCGCATGTAGTCCGTGAACACGAAGAACGTGCCGCCATAGGGGATCAGCCCGCCATGCAGGGCGATGCCGTTCATCGCCGCGGCCATGCCGTGCTCGCGGATGCCGTAATGGATGTAGCGCCCGGCGTAGTTGCCCGGGGTGACGAAGCCCATGCCCTTGGCCAGCGTGAGGTTGGAGCCGGTGAGGTCGGCCGAGCCGCCGACCAGCTCCGGCACCGCCGGCACCAGCGCCTCCAGCGCCTTCTGGCTGGACTGGCGGGTGGCCAGCTTGGGCCTGGTCTCGGCGATGTCGGCGCGGAGTGCCGCCACCGTCTCGTGGAAATTCTCCGGCAGCCGGCCGGCCATCACGCGCTCGAACTCGGCGCGCATCGGGTGGCGGGCCAGCCGCTTCAGCCAGGAGCGGCGCTGCGGCGCACCGCGGGCCCCGGCCTCGCGCCACTGCGCGGCCAGGCCCTCCGGCACCTCGAACGGCGGATGGTTCCAGCCCAGCGCGGCCTTGGCGGCCTGCGCCTCCTCCGTGCCGAGCGGCGCGCCGTGCACGCCGGCGGTGCCGGCCTTATGCGGGGCGCCGAGGCCGATGATGGTCTTGCAGGCGATCAGGGTGGGCTTTTTGGAGCGCATCGCCATCGACAGGGCGGCGGTAACCGCGGCGGCGTCATGCCCGTCCACCCGTTTCACCGCCCAGCCGCTGGCGACGAAGCGCTTCAACTGGTCGTCGGAGGTGGAGAGGCTGGTGGCGCCATCGATCGATATCGAGTTATCGTCCCACAGAACGGTCAGCTTCTCCAGGCGGAGATGCCCGGCGAGGCTGATCGCCTCCTGGCTGACGCCCTCCATCAGGCAGCCGTCGCCGGAGATCACCCAGGTGCGGTGATCGACCAGGCTGCGGCCGAAGCGGGCGGCCAGCATGCGCTCGGCCAGCGCCATGCCGACGGCGTTGGCCAGCCCCTGGCCCAGCGGGCCGGTGGTGGTCTCGATGCCCGGATGCTCGCCGAACTCGGGATGGCCGGCGGCCGGCGAGTGTAACTGGCGGAAATTTTGCAGGTCCTCGATGGTCATGCCGGCCTGCCCGGTGAGGTGCAGCAGGGCGTAGAGCAGCATCGAGCCATGGCCGGCCGAGAGCACGAAGCGGTCGCGGTCAGGCCAGCGCGGGTCGGCGGCGTCGAATTTCAGCGCCCGGGTCCACAGCGCGGTGGCGGCGTCGGCCATGCCCATGGGCATGCCGGGATGGCCGGATTTGGCCTTTTCCACCGCGTCGATGGCCAGCGCGCGGATGGCGTCGGCCATGCGGCGTTCCGGCGTGACGGGGCGGGCCAGGATGGCGGCCTGCACCGCCAGGGCGGGATTCTGGTCGGAAACCTCGGCGATCGAAGCCATGGATACCTCCTGCGTGCGGGGGCTATTACGAGTGCGTCGCGGCGGCGGCAAGGGCCGGGGCGGCTGTTCAGGGTTGCATCTGGGCTGTCAGCGCCAGCGCTGCCATGCCGTGATGGCGCCGTTCCAGGCCACGCAGATGGCCAGCGCCAGCAGCAGCGCGGGCGTCGAGCCGAGCGGCACGGCGGTGAGGTGCAGCACCGCGACGGCCACGGAATTGCCCAGCATGCCGGGCAGCGTGTTGGCCAGCACGGCCGCCGCGCCGGCGCCGCCGAGGCGAGGATACAGCAGGATGCCGAGGCTGGTCATCACCACCGGGGCCAGCGCCGCCAGCCCCGCCGCGCGCGGGCCCAGCAGCCGGCCGATCACCAGCACCAGCGCCACCAGCGCCATCGCCGCGGCGGCGCGAATCGGGATGTCCCACCGGCTGGGCGGACGGCGCGGCGCGAGCGGCGCGCGCCGCCAGTCGCGCACCAGGAACTGCCCGGCCAGGAACAGCGCGAGATTGAGCGTGGCCGCCGCCGGCAGCCCCAGCGCCAGGGCGCGCAGCCCGGCCGCGACGGCGAGCCACGCCAGCACCGCCGCGCCGATGCTGGCCGCCAGCCCATGGTCGCGCGCCAGCCAGGCATAGACGGTGACGAACACGCTGGTGGCTGCCAGCGCCGCCATGCTGGCCAGCGCGCTGTCGGCGATGAAGCCCGGCCCGTGTTCCATCGCCAGGAAGGCATAGGCGGGGCCTGCCGAGACCGGCAGCGTGGCGATCATGGCGCCCACCACCGGCCCGGTGCGCTCCACCACTAGGCAGGCCAGCACCACCACGCCGGCGGTGGTCGCCATCTTCAACGCCAAGGCCACCAGCATCGCCTATCCCTTCGTTGCCGCCGCCCAAGGTGCCGGCAGCGGACGGGTTTGCCTCGTCGCAACGTTGCGCATAGGCTGCAACCCAGCCGCGCGTCTTGCGCGGTGATGGAACGCACAGGAACGAGAACCATGATGAAACGCACCCTGCTTGCTGGCGCGATTTCGCTGGCCAGCGTGCTGGCGCTGGGGGCGGCGGCCCCGGCGCAGGCGCAGATCCGCATCGGCACCGCCGGCCCGATCACCGGCGAGTATGCGAGCTTCGGCGCGCAGCTGAAGGCCGGGGCCGAGCAGGCCGTGGCCGACATCAACGCCAAGGGCGGCGTGCTGGACCAGAAGCTGGTGCTGGAGGTGGGCGACGACGCCTGCGACCCGAAGCAGGCGGTCTCCGTGGCCAACCAGATGGCCAGCCGCGGCATCAAGATGATGGCCGGGCATTTCTGCTCGTCCAGCTCGATCCCGGCCAGCAAGGTCTACCAGGACGAGGGCATCCTGCAGATCACCCCCGCCTCCACCAACCCGGCCTATACCGACAAGGGCGGCTGGAACACCTTCCGCACCTGCGGGCGCGACGACCAGCAGGGCGCCGTGGCCGGCGCCTACCTGGCCAAGGAGTTCAAGGGCCGCAAGGTCGCGATCCTGCATGACAACACCGCCTACGGCAAAGGCCTGGCCGACGAGACCAAGAAGGCGATGAACGCCGCCGGCATGAAGGAGACGCTGTACACCGCCTATGTGCCGGGCGAGAAGGACTACTCCGCCCTGGTGTCGCGCCTGAAGGAGGCCGGCATCGACGTGATCTATGTCGGCGGCTACCACACCGAGACCGGGCTGATCGTGCGCCAGGCGCATGAGCAGGGCATGCACCCGACGATGATCGGCGGCGACGCGCTGGTGACCAAGGAATACTGGCAGATCGCCGGCGACAACGGCGACGGCACCATCATGACCTTCCCGTCCGACCCGCGCCGCCGCGCCTCGGCGGCCTCGGTGGTGGCGGAGTTCAAGGCCAAGGGCATCGATCCCGAGGGCTACGTGCTGTATACCTATGCCGCCATCCAGGAATGGGCCCAGGCCGCGGCCAAGGCCGGCACCACCGACCCGCGCAAGGTCGCCGAGGTGCTGCGCGCCGGCACCTGGGACACGGTGCTGGGCAAGATCAGCTATGACAAGAAGGGCGACGTGACGCAGTCCGACTACGTGTTCTACATCTGGCATTCCGGCAACTACGCCGAGATGTGATGCAAGGGGCCGCCGTGCGGATTCGCGCGGCGGCCGGTCGCGAAAGGCAGAACCACACGTAGGTGGGTAGGCGGGGAGAAGAATCTCCGTCCTGCTTCTCCCCGTCTCCCTCTGGCTCTGTGGCTCTGCCTGCCCGCTTCCGGCCTACGGCGCCGCCACCTTGTGGTAGCCGCGGCCGAAATAGATCAGCCCGGCGCCGCCCTCGGCGCTGCGGACCGCCTCCACCTCGCAGAAGAACACGCTGTGGGTGCCGATCTCGGTCCATTCCGTCACCCGGCAATCGAACGAGACCAGCGCGCCCTGCAGCACCGGGGCGCCGGTGGCCAGCGTGCTCCAGTTCGCGGTGGCGAAGCGGGCGTCGTAGTCGCCCTCGGTCATGCCGGCGAATACCGGCGACAGGCCCTGCTGGTCGGCGGCCAGCGTGTTCACGCACAGCACCCGGTTTTCCTTCAGCGCCAGGTTCGAGTCGCTGGTGCGGTTGAGGCAGACCAGCAGCGTGGGCGGGCTGTCGGTGACGCTGCAGACCGCCGAGGCGGTGAAGCCGCGCTTGCCGCCCGGGCCGATGGTGGTGATGACGTTCACCGCCGCACCGAGCCGCGCCATCGCCTCGCGGTAGGTTTTCTGGTCGACCAACTCCGGTTCCTCCGCCGCCTGCCACATGGCATGGATTAGCGGAGATCTTATGCCAGGGCGGTTGCCGCCGCCACCGGCCTCCCGCATGCTGCGGGCCGGACGTGGCAGCGGGGGGGCGTGCGACATGGATGACGGCCAGGCCAACATCTACGCGGCGGGGGCAGCCTATGTGCAGGGGCGCTTCGTGCCGATCGGGCAGGCCTGCATCTCGGTGCTGGACTGGGGGTTCACCCGCTCGGACGTGACCTATGACGTGGTGCACGTGACCGGGGATGCCTTCTTCCGGCTGGACGACCACCTGGACCGGTTCGGCCGCTCGATGGCGCGGCGGCGGCTGGCGCCGGCGGAGGACCGGGCGCGGATGACCGATATCCTGCACCGGGTGGTCTCGCTGACCGGGCTGCGCGACGCCTACGTGGCGATGCTGGCGCTGCGCGGGCGGCCGCGCATCGGCGGTTCGCGCCGGCCGATGGACTGCGACAACCATTTCATCGCCTACGCGCTGCCGTGGATCGACGTGGTGCCGCCGGACGTGCAGGCGCGCGGGGCGCATCTGTGGATCGGCAGCATGCCGCGCGTGCCGGACGCCTCGTTCGACCCGACGGTGAAGAACTACATGTGGGGCGACCTCAACGCCGGGCTGATGGAGGCGCATGACCACGGCTACGACACCTCGGTGCTGTGCGACGCGCAGGGGCGGGTGACCGAGGGGCCGGGGTTCAACATCTTCGTGGTCAAGGATGGCCGCGTGCTGACGCCGGCCCATGGCAGCCTGCAAGGGATCACCCGGCGGAGCGTGCTGGAACTGTGCGACGAGCTGGGGCTGCCCTGCGCGGTGGCCGACATCCCGCGCGCCGTGCTGGAGGAGGCGGACGAGGTGTTCCTGGCCACCACCGCCGGCGGCGTGATGCCGGTCTCGCGGGTGGGGCCGGTGGCCGGCGTCCAGCGGATCATGGGCAACGACCGGCCGGGGGCGATCTCGGCGCGCATCAAGGAGCTGTACTGGGCCAGGCATCGCGCCGGCTGGCATGCGACGCCGGTGCGCCACGACGTGACGGCCTGACACGTGCGGACGACGACAGCGGGAGAACCATGATGAGCTTCCTGGCGGAAACCGAGGCGATGATCGCCGCCTGGCACGGCATCGCGCCGCCCAACGCCGCGGCCCGGGTGATGGCGGCCGACCTGGTCGCCACCATCCGCGCCTTCGAGGCGGTGCGCGGCCAGATGCGTTTCGAGGACGAACCGGCCAGCTTCGAGGCGGCGTTGCAGGAGACGAAAGAGTGAGCGAGCCCTGCGACCTGGGCCTGGTGGAGGCCGCCGATGCGGTGGCGCGCCGGGAAGTGACCTCCGCCGCGCTGCTGGAATCCTGCCTCGCCCGGCTGGATGCAGTGAACCCGAAGATCAATGCCGCCATCTGGGTGGACCGCGAGGGCGCGCGCGCGGCTGCGGCTGCGGCCGATGCGGCGTTGGCCAGTGGGACGCGGGCCAGTGGGACGCGGGCCAATGGGACGCAGGCGGGCGGGGCGTTGGCCGGCAAGCTGTTCGGCGTGCCGCTGGCGCACAAGGACATGTACTACCAGGCCGGCAAGCCCTGCACCTGCGGCTCGGCGATCCGGCGGGATTTCGTGCCGGATTACACCTGCACGGTGGTGGAGCGGCTGGGCGCGGCCGGCGCCTATTCCTTCGCCGGGCTGAACATGGCGGAGTTCGCGCAGAACCCCACCGGGCACAACCGCGCCTTCGGGCATTGCCACAACCCGTGGGGGCTGGACCACATCACCGGCGGCTCCTCCTCCGGCTCGGGCGCGCTGGTGGCCAGCGGCGGCACCTTCGCCTCGCTGGGGTCGGACACCGGCGGCTCCATCCGGCTGCCCGCCTCGGCCTGCGGGGTGACCGGGATCAAGCCGACGCAGACGCGGGTGTCGCGCTACGGGGTGATGCCGCTGTCCTTCTCGGCGGACAATGTGGGGCCGCTGGCGCGCAGCGCGCGGGATTGCGCCCGGGTGCTGTCGGTGATCGCCGGGCATGATCCGCGCGACCCGACCAGTGCCGCCAACCCGGTGCCCGACTACGAGGCGGCGCTGGACGGCGACCTGCGCGGCCAGCGCATCGGCGTGCCCACCAACGCCTTCGTGCTCGGCGCCGACCCGGCGGTGCTGGCGGCGTTCGAGGCGGCGCTGGCGGTGCTGGCGGCGCGCGGGGCCAGCATCGTGCGGCTGGAACTGCCGCTGATGCCGGCGATCGCGGCCTATGGCGGGGTCGTGTCGCGGGTGGAGGGGGCGACCATCCATGCCAGATGGATGCGCGAGCGGCCGCAGGACTACGCGGTGCACCTGTCCGGGCGGATGTATCCGGGCTTCGCGGTGCCCGGCACCTATTACGTGGAGGCGCTGGCGCGGCGCGGGCCGATCCTGAAGGCGTTCGCCGCCGAGGTGTTCGCCAAGGTGGACCTGCTGGCCACGCCCACCATCCCGACCGCGCTGCCGACGCTGGCCGAGACCGATATCGACGCCGCCGAGGCTAGCGGACCGGCCGAGACGATCGCCCGCTTCCTGGCGGTGAGCGTGAACACGCGGCCGTTCAACTACCTGGGCCTGCCGGCGGTGAGCCTGCCCTGCGGGTTCGACGGCAACGGCCTGCCGGTGGGGCTGCAACTGGCCGGCCGGCCATTCGCCGAGGCGCGGGTGCTGAAGGTGGCGGACGGGTATCAGCGGGAGACGGACTGGCATCGGCGGAAGCCGGCGGGGATATAGGAAGAAAGGGTTCTTTTTTGGAAAAAAGAACCAAAAAACGTCTGTTCGCTGGGGTGTACACGGCCAACGAATAAAGTTTTTTTGCTTCTTTTTGTTCACAAAAAGAAGTCTTCCTTCCTTACCCCTGCGGATACGCGATCGCCACGATCTCCACCTCCTCCCACCCCCGCGGCGTCTGCATCCGCACCGCGTCGCCCACCCGCGCGCGCAGCAGGGCGCGGGCGATGGGGGAGTGCAGGCTGACCTCGCCGCGGGTGATGTCGGCCTCGTCCACGCCCAGGATGGTGACGGTGCGCTCCTCGTCGCGCTCAGTGGCGTAGGTGACGGTGGCGCCGAAGAACACCTGGCCGCGGTTGGGCTGGGCCGCCGGGTCCACCACCGCGGCGATCTCCAGCCGCTTGCCCAGGAAGCGGGCGCGGCGGTCGATCTCGCGCAGGCGCTTCTTGCCATAAAGGTAGTCGCCATTCTCCGAGCGGTCGCCGTTGCCGGCGGCCCAGGAGACGATTTCCACCACCTTCGGCCGCTCGACCCGCATCAGCGCGTGCAACTCGGCGCGCAGCCGGGCGTGGCCGGCCGGCGTCATGTAGTTGCGCATGCCGGGCGGCAGGGCAGGGGCGTCGCCTTCGTCGTCGTCGTCAGGGGGGAGCGTGCTCATGGCAAGGGATATAGCCCGCGATGCGCGCGGTTTCACCACGCCGCGGTTGACGCCAGAACAAAACCGGTTCACGGCGTAAGCTATGTTCAGCTGGTTCGAGAATCTGCTGCGCCCCACCGCCATGGCCCCCGGGTCGCCGCCGCCGGCGCTGGGCTCGCGCTGGGGGCTGATGCGCTTCTACTGGCATTTCGTGCGCCAGGCGCGCGGGCTGGTGGCGATGCTGTTCGTCGCCGGGCTGACGGTGGCGCTGCTGGACGCCACCATCCCGGTGTTCATCGGCCGCGTCGTCTCCCTGGTGTCGGCGAGTTCGCCGCAGGCGCTGCTGGCGGAGCACTGGCCGCAACTGCTCGGCATGGCCGCCGTGCTGCTGATCGGCCGGCCCTGCGCGCTGCTGCTGCAGAACCTGATCACCAGCCAGGCGATCGCCGCCGGCCTGACCAACATGATCCGCTGGCAGAGCCATTGGCACGTGGTGCGGCAGAGCTGGACGTTCTTCCAGAACGACTTCGCCGGCCGTGTCGCCAACCGGGTGATGCAGACCGGCCCGGCGCTGCGCGAGAGCGTGGTGAGCTCCATCAACGCCGTCTGGTACATCCTGGTCTACGGCACCTCGGCGCTGCTGCTGATGGGCAGCGTGGATGCGCGGCTGGCCATCCCGATGGTGCTGTGGTTCATCGCCTACGGCGCCATGCTGCACTACTTCGTGCCCCGGCTGCGCGACCGCTCGCAGGCGATGTCGGCGGTGCGCTCGGCGCTGACCGGGCGGATCGTGGACAGCTACACCAACATCCTGACCGTCAAGCTGTTCGCCCGCGCCCGCGACGAGGACGAATTCGTGCGCGAGACGGTGGACGAACACACCGCGGCCTTCCACCGCCAGTTGCGCATGACCACCAGGTTCTCGCTGACCCTGGCGCTGATGAACGCCAGCCTGATCGTCGGCACCGGCAGCATGGCGGTCTGGCTGTGGACGCAGGGCACGGTGGAGGTGGGCACGGTAGCGATGGCGCTGCCGCTGTCCTGGCAGATCGCCAACATGGCCGGCTGGGTGGCGCAAAACATCACCCAGATCTTCGAGAATGTCGGCATCGTGCAGGAGGGCATGCGCTCCATCGCGGTGCCGCGGCAGATGCCCGATGCCCCGGGTGCCGCCGAATTGCAGGTGACCGCCGGGGCCATCCGCTTCGAGCATGTGCGCTTCGGCTACGGCACCGCGCGCGGCGTGCTGCACGACCTGTCGCTGGACATCGCGCCCGGCGAGCGGGTGGGGCTGGTCGGCCATTCCGGCGCCGGCAAGTCCACCCTGGTGAACCTGCTGCTGCATTTCTACGCCCCCGAGTCCGGCCGCATCCTGATCGACGGCCAGGACATCGCGGGCGTGACGCAGGAGAGCCTGCGCACCCAGATCGCCATGGTCACGCAGGACACCTCGCTGCTGCACCGCACCATCCGCGACAACATCCGCTATGGCCGCCCCTGGGCCAGCGAGGCCGAGATCGTCGCCGCCGCCCGCCAGGCCGAGGCGCTGGACTTCATCACCACGCTGGAGGACTGGGACGGCCGCACCGGCATGGACGCGCATGTGGGCGAGCGCGGCGTGAAGCTCTCCGGCGGGCAGCGCCAGCGCGTCGCCATCGCCCGCGTCATCCTCAAGAACGCCCCCATCCTGGTGCTGGACGAAGCCACCTCGGCGCTCGACTCGGAGGTGGAGGCGGCGATCCAGGGCCAGCTTGAAACCCTGATGCGCGGCCGCACGGTGATCGCCATCGCCCACCGGCTCTCGACCATCGCGCAGATGGACCGGCTGCTGGTGATGGAGCACGGCCGCATCGTCGAACAGGGCAGCCACGCCGAGCTGCTGGCGCATGATGGCGCCTATGCGCGGATGTGGAAGCGGCAGTCGGGCGGGTTCGCGGAGGCGGCGGAGTAAGGAAGTCTTCTTTTTGTGAACAAAAAGAAGCAAAGAAACTTCGTTCGTTTGGAGCGGTGGTGCGAACGATGCCACCGCTCCGCATCGAATCGAATAAAAGTTTTTTGGTTCTTTTTTCCAAAAAAGAACCCTTGTCTTCACGTCCCCCGATAAACCGGCGACCGCTTCTCCAGGAACGCCGCCACCGCCTCGGCATGGTCCTCGGTCTGGTGGCACATGCCCTGCACCATCGCCGCCAGCTCCAGGTGCTCGGCCAGTTCCATCTTCTGCGCCGATTTCAGCAGCCGCTTGGTCAGCCGTACCGAGCGCGGCGGCTTGGCGGCGAAGCCGGCGGCCATCTCGCGGGCCCGGGCCAGCAGTTCGTCGGGCTCCACCACCTCCAGGAACAGCCCGATCGCCTTGGCCTCGGCGGCGTCGAGCAGCCGGCCGGAGAAGCTCATCTCGGCGGCGCGCTGGTAGCCCACCAGGCGCTGCAGGAACCAGCCGCCGCCATCGCCGGGGATGATGCCGAGGTTCACGAAGGTCTCGCCGATGCGCGCCGTGGTGGCGGCCAGCCGCACGTCGCACATACAGGCCAGGTCGCAGCCGGCGCCCACGGCGGCGCCGTTCACCGCGGCGATGGCCGGCACCTCCAGCCGGTGCATGGCCAGCGCCATGCGCTGGATGCCGGCGCGGTAGCGGTTCTGCACCGTGTACACGTCCCCGGCGAAGCTGCCCGAGTCGCGGTTCTGCATGTGCTTGACGTTGCCGCCGGCCGAGAACGCCGCCCCGGTGCCGGTGAGCACCAGCGCGGAAATCCCCTCATGCGCGTTGATCCAGTCCACCACCGCCACGATCTCGTCGGCGAGATGCGTGCCGGTCAGCTCGTTGCGCACGTCGTTGCGGTTGAGTGTGAGAATGGCGATGCGGCCGTCCAGCTCAAGCTGCGAATCGACCAGGTCGGGCGGTGTCATCCGTTTCTTCTCCCACGTCTTCGATGCGGCCCAGCCTTACAGCAAACCGCGGCATATCCACAGTGGGGGCCGCGCCGTCGCGCCGGCGCCGGCGTGGTGGCGGCTTGCGCACCACGCAGGTCCAGCCGGTGTAGCCTTCAACGAACGCGGTGAACGCCGTGGTGCATGCCTCCAGCTCCGCGTCGCTGGCGATCAGGGCGACGGCCGGGCGGTGGAAGGTGATGACGATGGTGCCGTCCCGCTCCAGCCGCGCGCCCAGGAACAGCACGGCGGCCCCCAGGTGCCGGGCCAGATGGAACAGGCTCGGCGACAGGCCCATCACCCGCGCGCCGCGCCCGCGCCCGGCCAGAATGTAGTCGGCATAGCAGACCACCGCGGTGCCGCCGGCGATCAGCGGCCGGGCGCGCAGCAGCACGCCGGGGCCTTCCTGCAACACGTTGATGCGGCTGGTGAGGCTCCAGTGCCAGCCATCCCAGCCGCCGGCGCGGTCGGCGATCATCGCCATCGGCACGCCGAGGTCGGCCATCACCCGGGCGCTCGCCAGCGTCATGCCGAAATGCGCGGTGGCCAGCACCACCCGCCCGGTTTCCCGCCGTGCCGCCAGCAGTGCCTCGCCACCCTCCACCCGCAACCGCAGGTCGAAGCCCGGGCGCTGGCGCGTCATCACCGAGAGCGCCCGTTGCAGCACCAGCGCCCGCCAGTCCCGCCGGCGATTGGGCGGGCAGACCAGGCCGTAGGGCAGCGCGAAGACCGGGTAGGCGATCATCAGGATGCGCCAGGTGACGGCGTAGGCCAGCCGGGGCGGCGTGAGCCAAACGATGACGAACGCCACCGCCCCAACCATGGCATGGGCTGACCAGCGCGCGCAGGCGAACAACATTCCGGCGCCCCCCGATCCGAGCCGACCCCCGATCGACTCGGTTCCGGATCATGCCATGGTATGTGCCGGGTCTGCTAGTGCACCGATATTTTCGTTAGGCGGCGATGCCGTCAGACGCCCGCCACCGCCGCGTCCACCGCATCGCCCAGCCGGGCCACGATGGCGTCGATATCGGCCGCCGTGGCGATGTAGGGCGGCGCCACGATGACATGGTCGCCCTGCTTGCCGTCGATGGTGCCGCCCATCGGGTAGATCGCCAGGCCGCGGTCGTAGGCCTGCTGCTTCACCCGGTCGTTCACCTTCAGCGCCGGGTCGAACACCGCCTTGGTGGCGCGGTCCCGCACCAGCTCGATCGCCCAGAACAGCCCGCGGCCGCGGATGTCGCCGACATGGCGGTGGTTGCCCAGGCGCTCGGTGAGGCCGGCGGCCAGCACCTCGCCCATGGCGCGCACATTGTCGATCAGCTTGTCGTCACGGATCACCTGCTGCACCGCCAGCGCGGCCGCACAGGCCACCGGATGGGCCTGGTAGGTGTGGCCGTGCATGAAGCTGCCGGAGCCGGCGCGGAACGCCTCGATGATCCGCCCGCCGATCAGGATGCCGCCGATTGGCTGGTAGCCGCCGCCCAGGCCCTTGGCGATCACCTGGACGTCCGGGGTGATGCCCTCCTGCTCCCAGGCGTGCTGCGTGCCGGTGCGGCCCATGCCGCACATCACCTCGTCCAGGATCAGCAGCGCCCCGTGGCGGTCGCAGATCTCGCGCACGCGGCGGAAATAGCCGGCCGGGGCGGCCACGCAGCCGGTGGTGGCGCCCACCACCGGCTCGGCGATGAAGGCGATCACGTTCTGCGGGCCCAGGCGCTGGAACTCGGCCTCCAGCTCGTCGCCCAGGCGCTGGGTGTACTGCGCCTCGGTCTCGTCGTCGCGCTGGAAGCGGTAGGCGAAGGCGGGGCTGACATGGCTGAACGCGTCCGACAGCAGCGGCGCGTAGGGGGCGCGGCGCATCATGTTGCCGCCGGCCGCCAGCGCCCCCAGCGTGTTGCCGTGGTAGCTGCCGCGCCGGGCGATGAAGCGGGTGCGCTGCGGCTGCCCGGCCTCCAGGAAGTACTGCCGCGCCAGCTTCAGCGCGGCCTCGGTGCCCTCGGAGCCGGACGAGACGAAATAGGCATGGGTCAGCCCGCCCGGCGCATGGCCCACCAGCAGGTCCGCCAACTCCTCGGCGGCGGCGTTGCTGAACAGCGCGGTGTGGACATAGGCGACCTTGCCGAGCTGGGCGGCGATGGCGGCGTTGACGCGGGCGTTGCCATGGCCCAGGCAGGCCACCGCGGCGCCGCCGGAGCCGTCGATCACCTCATGCCCGTCGGCGGTGCGGACATGGATGCCGCTGCCGCTGACGGCGATCGGCGGGTCGGCGAACAGGGTGCGGTGCAGCAGGCGGCTCATCGGGCGGCTCCTTGCGAGGCATGAAAGGCCGGGCATCGGACGATTCCCTGGCCCGCGCAGGCAGTTCGCTGCCGCATCGCGCCCGAACCGTTCTTGACACACCCGCAACCCGACTGTAGCAAGCCGACGCTTTCCGGCAAGGCAGCTTGCCAGGGATCGAACGCATGAGTGGAACGCAGGGCGGCGGCTCCTCGGAGAAGAAATCCTTCGACGAGCGATTGTCAGCCGCCCGACGCAGGCAGGGGCTCGAAGCCCCGCCACCGCCGCCTGGCGGTGGTCCGCAGGGCAACGCCCTGGGGGTGGGCCTGCGGGTGGGTGTGGAGATGGTGTCCGCACTGGTGGTGGCCGTGGCCATCGGCTGGTGGCTGGACAGGTGGCTCCACACGAAGCCGTTTCTGCTGGCGCTGTTCGTCCTGCTGGGGGGCGCCGCCGGGGTGGCGAATGTCTGGCGCCTGATCGCGCCGGCCCGCCCGCCCGAGAAGGAGCGCGGCGGACGTGACTGAGCTGAGGATAAGGGGCCGCGAACGGCGGGGCCCCACTGGACGAAGGACGTGACCGTGGCGGCCGAAGCACATACGATCGACGCGCTCGGGCAGTTCAAGCTGGAGACCGCGCTGGGCCCGCTCGGTGCCTCGGTCAACTTCACCCAGGCCAATCTATGGATGGTGATCGGCGGGCTGCTGGTGCTGACCATGCTGTACCTGGGCGCCCGTCCGCGCGCCGTGGTGCCTGGCCGGCTGCAGGCGCTGGCCGAGATGTCCTACGACTTCGTCCACTCGATGTGCGTGGACCAGATCGGCGAGGAGGGGAAGCGCTTCTTCCCGTTCATCTTCACGCTGTTCTTCTTCGTACTGATGGGCAACCTGCTCGGCCTGCTGCCGCTGAACTTCTTCTACACCGACCATTTCGGCGTGGGCCTGGCGTTCACCTACACCAGCCATATCGCGGTGACCTTCTCGCTGGCCGCCCTGGTGATCGTGCTGGTCACCATCGTGGCGCTGCGTATCCACGGGTTGCACTTCTTCACATATTTCTTCCCCGCCGGCGCGCCGAAGCTGCTGGCGCCGTTGATCATCCCGGTCGAGATCATCTCCTACCTCTCGCGGCCGGTCAGCCTCAGCATTCGTCTGTTCGCCAACATGGTCGCCGGCCACGTGATGTTCGAGGTGTTCGCCTCGTTCATCGTGATGATGGCCGCCGCCGGCACCATCGGCACCGTGGCCGCCGTCGGCCCGCTGGCCGTGAACGTCGCCCTGATGGGCTTCGAACTGCTGGTCGCCTTCCTGCAGGCCTATGTGTTCGCCATCCTGACCTGCATCTACCTGCACGACGCGGTGCATCTGCACTGATCCGCCGCCGCGCCGCACAGACCCCTCCCTCACCACCAACGTACTGCCAACCAGAAGGATTGTTCCCATGGACGTCGCCGCCGCGAAGGCTCTCGGAGCCGGTATTGCCGTGATCGCACTTGCCGGCGTCGGCATCGGTATCGGCAACATCTTCTCCGCCCTGGTCACCAGCGTCGCCCGCAACCCGTCGGCCCGCGACCAGGTGTTCGGCCTTGGCATTCTGGGCTTCGCGCTGACGGAAGCCGTCGCGCTGTTCGCCCTGCTGATCGCCTTCCTGATCCTGTTCACCTGATACCGGAGGGCGCGGACATGCGTCCGATCGCCAGGTTCGCGACAACCGGGCTGGCCTTCACCCTCCTCAGCTCCGCCGCCTTCGCGGCCGAGAAGAAGGAGGGGATGCCCCAGCTCGACTTCGCCAATCCGCTGACGATCAGCCAGGTCGTCTGGCTGGCGCTGATCTTCATCGCCCTCTACCTGCTGCTGTCGCGCTGGGCGCTGCCGCAGGTGGGCGCGGTGCTGGAGATGCGCGCGGCACGGATCGGCGAAGACCTGGACGTGGCCCGCACCGCCAAGGCCGGCGCGGACAAGGCGGTGGCCGAGCTGACGGCCGCCACCCGCACGGCGCAGGCATCCGCGCAGGCCGAGATCGCCGGCGCGGTGGCCAAGGCGAAGCAGGAGGCGGCCGCCGAGGCCGCCACCCTGAACGCCAGGCTGGACGAGAGTCTGGCCGCCGCCGAGCAGCGCATCGGCGCCGCCCGCACGGCGGCCCTGGGCGCGCTGCGTCAGGTGGCGACGGATACCGCCACCGCCGTGGTCGCCCGCCTGACCGGCGCCGCCCCGGACGCGGCGGCGGTGGATCGGGCGGTCGGCGCCTCGCTCGCCGCCCGCGGCCAGTAAGGAGAGCGCGATGCACGAGACCTTCTTCACCGATCCGCGCTCGTGGGTCGCCATCGCCTTCGTCATCTTCGTGCTGGTGTTCGGCCGGAAGATCTGGGCGGCGCTGGCGGCGATGCTGGACAAGCGGGCCGAGACCATCCGCGCCGAACTGGCCGAGGCCCAGCGCCTGCGCCAGGAGGCCGAGGCGATGCTGAAGGACGCCAGCACCCGCCGCGAGGCGGCGCTCGCCGACGCCACCGCCCTGCTGGCAGGCGCCAAGACCGAGGCCGCCCGTCTGGCCGCCGCCGCCGCCGCCGAGGCGCAGGCATCGGCCGCGCGGCGCGAACAGATGGCGATGAGCCGCATCGCCGCCGCCGAGAAGGCCGCGGTGGACGATGTGCGCATCGCCGCCGCCGAGGTGGCCGCCGCCGCCGCGCGCACGGTGATCAGCGAGGGCCTGACCGCACAGGCCGACGGCGTGCTGGTGGACCAGGCCATCAACGGCCTGCCGGCCGCCCTGGCGGGACGCCGGGCCGCCTGAATTCGCGGCGCGAATCGACGTGAAAAGGCGGCCTTCGGGCCGCCTTTTTCGTGCCGATCGGGTGGTTTTTGGCCCCTTATCCGCCGGTATTGATGCGCCGGATGGTGTTGCTGGTGCTGTGGCCCTCCTCCAGCGGGATCAGCACCACCCGCCCGCCATGCGCATGCACGATGTCCGCCCCCACCACCTGGGCCACCGTGTAGTCGGCGCCCTTGATCAGCACGTCCGGCAGGATCGCCTGGATCAGCCGCTCGGGCGTGTCCTCCTCGAACAGCATCACCAGGTCGGCGGAGGCCATCGAGGCCATGACGGTGGCGCGCGCCATCTCGTTCTGCACCGGCCGGTCGGGCCCTTTCAGGCGACGCACCGAGGCATCGCTGTTCAGCGCCACCACCAGCCGGTCGCAGGCGGCGCGGGCGTGGGCGAGCAGGCGGACATGGCCGGGGTGGATCAGGTCGAAACAGCCATTGGTGAAGCCGATGCGCAGGCCGGCGCGCCGCCAGCCGGCGATGCGGGCCAGGGCGGTCTCCAGGTCGGCCACTTTCTCGTCGATCGCCAGCCACTCGTTGCGGTGCAGCGCGGCGGCGAGTTCGGCATGCGCGACCGCCGCGGTGCCTGGCTTGGCCACCGCGATGCCGGCCGCCGCGTTGGCCAGGGCCGCCGCCTCCGGCAGGGGGGCGCCGCAGGCCAGGCCGATCGCCAGCGCCGCGGCCATGGTGTCGCCGGCGCCGGACACGTCGGCCACCGCCTGGGCACGGGCGGGGACGTGCAGGGGGGCGGTGCCTGGCCGCACCAGCGTCATGCCGCGCTCCGAACGGGTGACCAGCACGGCGCCGGCGCCCGACTGCGCCAGCGCTCGCGCGCCGGCCGCCGCCGCCCCGGCGTCGCTGGCCGCCGCGATGCCGGTGGCGGCGGCGACTTCCAGCACGTTGGGGGTCAGCAGGGTGACGCCGCGATAGGCGGCGAAGCTGGGCCGCTTGGGATCGGCGACCACCGGCACGCCGGCCCGCGCCGCCGCGTCGATGACGGCGCGCAGCACGCGGTCGGTCAGCACGCCCTTGCCGTAGTCGGACAGCACGACCGCGCCGGTGCCGGGCAGGGCGGCCGTGAAGGCGGCGAGGATGACGTCTTCCAGCGCGGCATCCAGCGGTTCCGCCACCTCCTCGTCCAGCCGCAGCAGCTGGTAGGTGCCGGACATGAAGCGGGTCTTGACCGTGGTCGGCCGCGTGGCCGAGCGCGCCAGATGCGCGGTGATGGCAGGTGCTGCCGCCAGCAGCGCGTCGCATTCCGCTGCGGCGTCGTCCTCTCCGAGCAGGCCTACCAGCGTGGCGGCGGCGCCCAGGCTGGCGACATTGGCGGCCACGTTGCCGGCGCCGCCCAGCACGCTGCGGCGCTGCTGGGCACGCAGCACCGGAATCGGCGCCTCCGGCGAGATCCGCCGAACCTCGCCGCTCACGTAGCGGTCCAGCATCAGGTCGCCCAGCACCAGCACGCGGCAGCCGGCGAAGGCGGCCAGCCAGCGCGCGGCGTCGGATTCCTGGCCGGCGTCGGCGATCTCGGTCGGCTTGGTCACGCGCGGCTCCGTCGGCTTGGTGGATGACGGTGCCAGATATAGACGCCCCGCCGGCCGTGCCATAGGGGCGCGGCTGGCGGGGCAGCCAGGGGGCAGAAGCCTAGAAGCGGTAGCCGATGCCGACGCCGACCACGGTCGGGTTCAGCGCCGTCTTGGCCTTGATGGCGCCGCCGTTGACCTTGGCGGTGGTGTTCAGGAAGAACTGCTTCACGTCCACGTTCAGGAAGGTGTGGCCGGTGATGTTGTAGTCGAGACCGGCCTGCAGCACGCCGCCGACATTGTTCTCGAACGCCAACTTGGTGACGGCGCCGCCGGCCGGCTTGGCGTTGTAGAACACGGTGTAGTTCAGCCCGGCGCCGACATAGGGGCTGAACTGGCTTTTCGGCATGAAGTGGTATTGCAGCGTCAGCGCTGGCGGCAGCACCCACACCTTGCCCACCGAGACGTCGCCGAGCGCGCTGCCCTTCACCTTGACCGAGTGGCGGGAGGTCGCGGCGATCAGTTCCAGGGCGATGTTGTCGGTGAGGAAATACGAGAAATCCAGCTCCGGGGTGATCGCCGAACCGGCCGCTACCTTGCCGCCGATCCCCGAGACCGAGCTGGTGCTGTTCAGCGGGATCACGTCCAGCAGGCGCGCTCGCACCATGAAGGTGCCGGCCTGCTTGCCGGCCGGCGGTTCGGCGGCCCGCGCCGTGCCGGCCAGCGCCAGCGCCCCGAGGCACGCGCCGGCGACCAGCCACGTCGCCCGGCTGCCGATCCCGCGGGCCGCGTTCCTGTCGATTGCCATGATCCTGCTCGCCACCTGCGTGGCGCCTTTCCGAGTGCCGTTCAGAGACGGCAGATCATTCCGGAGGTCGTTGCGCCGCCTTGATCGAGATCAACCGTCGTGAAGCGGTTCTTTTGATTTAAATCAAGGAGATCGACGGCGCCTGGGCGCAGTTTTCGCCAATGGACACAGCCGCCCTCATCGCCCGCTACGATGGCCCCGTGCCGCGCTACACCAGCTACCCCACCGCGCCGCATTTCGGCCCGGCGGTGGATGGGGCGGTGTATGCCGGTTGGCTGGCGGCGCTGCCGCCGGAGGCCGCGCTGTCGCTGTACCTGCATGTGCCGTTCTGCGCGGAACTCTGCTGGTTCTGCGGCTGCCACACCACGGCGACCAGCAGCCGCGCGGCGCTGGAGACCTATGCCGATACGCTGCTGGCCGAGATCGCGCTGGTGAGCGCGGCGCTGGACCGGCCGATGCGGGTGGCGCACGTGCATTGGGGCGGCGGCACCCCCACCGCGCTGCCGCCGGCGCGGCTGGTGCAGGTGATGGGGGCCCTGCGCACGCATTTCGCGCTGGACGCCGATGCCGAGGTGGCGGTGGAGGTGGACCCCCGCACCGCCACGCCCGAGGCGATCGCCGCCCTGGGCGAGATGGGCTGCACCCGCGCCAGCCTTGGGGTGCAGGATTTCGCGCCGGAGGTGCAGCAAGCCGTCAATCGCCACCAGTCCTTCGAGCAGACCCGTGACTGCGCCGACGCCCTGCGTGCGGCCGGCGTCGCCTCGATCAACCTCGACCTAATGTACGGCCTGCCGTTCCAGACCGAGGCGGGCGTGGCGGCGACCGTCAGCCGGGCGCTGGACATCCTGCCGGACCGCATCGCGGTGTTCGGCTACGCGCATGTGCCGTGGATGAAGAAGCACCAGGCGCTGCTGCCCGAGGCGGAACTGCCCGATGCCGCCGCCCGCTTCGCCCAGCGCGCCACCGCCGAGGCGGTGATACTGGGCCGGGGCTGGCAGGCGATCGGGCTGGACCATTATGCGCGCCCGGACGATGCGCTGGCGCGGGCCGCGGACGAGGGCGCGCTGCGCCGCAATTTTCAGGGCTACACCACCGATGCGGCACCGGTGCTGCTGGGGCTCGGCGCCTCCTCGATCGGGTCGCTGCCGCAAGGCTATGCGCAGAACGAGCCATCCGTGCCGGCCTGGCGGGACGCGGTGCGCGCCGGCCGCCTGCCGGTTCGCCGCGGCATCGCGCTCAGCGACGATGACCGGCTGCGCCGCGCGGTGATCGAACGCATCATGTGCGACGGTGCGGTGGACCTCGACGCGGTGGCCGCCGCCCAGGGCGCCGACCCGGCCGCGCTGCGCGCCGCCGCGCGGACGCTGGCGCTGATGGCGCAGGACGGGCTGCTGGCCTGGGACGGGCGGCATATCCGGCTGACCGAGGCGGGCCGGCCGTTCGTGCGCAACGTGGCGGCGGCGTTCGACGCCTATCTCCGCCCGCAGGAAGGCCGCCACGCCCGCGCTGTGTGACCTCGGCCCACGACCGGCGCACGGAAAGCAAGTGTCACAAGGAGACGTAGAGGCGACGAGAAGCTGGGGAGCGGGCGTTGCGCCGCCTCGCCTATGCCGCCGCTTGGCCTTTGCCTGGGCGTGAAGCGCTTGCCTTGAGGGTGCGGCTCCGCGACGCGCCGCGTGCGATCAGCTTCGGCCGGCGGCGTGTGGAGTGTCCTCAGCCTTCGGCACGACCTTCCACAGCATCTCGCCTTCGTGCCGATGGCCGGCCGCGTGCAGGCGGGTGATCGCCAGGGCGCCCTGGCCCGGCACCACGGTACGGATGGCGGTGCAGCCCAGGCGGCGGGCCAGCAGATCCAGTTCCGCCACCAGCGCGGCCATCACGGGAGCCGGGTCGAGGAGGTCAACCGCCACGAAATGTTCCGCTATCAAAATCTCGCCATGCACCAGATCGTGCTCACACCGCCAGGTGAACACGCCGCACGGGAGCGGGCGCGGCCGGCGATGCACCACGATGATGCCGCTTTGACCCGGGCGGCGAGGCTGCGCGATGCGGTGAGCGAAGCGCAGCCACGTTTTCAGGTCAAGGCCAGGCAACGCCTCGCGGATCAAGGGGAAGACCGTTGCTGCCTGCTCCGGCTGGAGCGGCTGACAGATAAAACCCGACATTGCCTATGTCACTCCAATCGCTTGAAGTTTGGGCGGTTTTCCACGTGTGCGCCTTGACGCAGATCAAGAGTGCATGCCGCGCGGGAATATTTGTTGTTCACGGCGGGGGCAAATTCGGATAAGAAATCTCTGTGGTTCAAAGGCGGTGGGCAACACCCAACCGAAACCGAGCATGGCCATTACAGACACATCCTCCTTCGTGGCCGAGCGCCCGTCGTCGGTGCCGGCCCGGCGCCGGCCATTGGTGCTGGAGCCGCTGCATGCGGCACAGACCTGCGCCACCTGCTCGGCGCGCGCCACCAGCGTGTGCAACGCGATTGAGGACAAGGACCTGGACCGGCTGGCCTCTACCGCGGTGTCCATCATCGTGCAGCCCGGTCATGGCTTCATTGAGGAAGGCGACACTGCCGAGCATTTCTTTAACGTCACGTCCGGCACGGTGAAGCTGTTCAAGCTGCTGCCGGATGGGCGGCGGCAGATCACCGGTTTCGCCGGGATCGGGCATTTTCTCGGACTGGCGGTCTCCACCAGCTATTCCTTTAGCGCCGAGGCGGTGGACCCGGTGCGCATCTGCCGCTTCTCGCGCAGCAAGCTGCGGGTGCTGCTGGACGATTTCCCGGCGATGGAGAAGCGGCTGCTGGAAGTGGCGTCCAACGAGCTGGTGGCGGCGCAGGAGCAGATGCTGCTGCTCGGCCGCAAGACGGCGCGCGAGCGGCTGGCCTCGTTCCTGATGGCCCGCGCCGGCATGCAGACGCATTGCGGGGCGGAGACCAAGCCGGCCCTGCGCGAGCCTGTGTCCCTGCCGATGACGCGCGGGGATATCGCCGACTACCTCGGCCTCACCATCGAGACGGTGAGCCGCACGCTGACCCGGTTGAAGGCCGAGCGGTTGATCGACGTGCCGAATACCACGGACGTGATGCTGCTGGACCCGCGGGGGCTGCAAAGCCTGGCGACCGGCCTGGATTGACGGCCGGGCGGGATTGACGGCCGAGCGGGGGTCAGGCTTCGGGCCAGCCCAATAGCTGCCGCACGTCGCGCGCGATCATCAGGTTCTCGTCGGTCGGGATCACCCAGGCCGAGGGCGTGCGGCCCGGCGGCGAGATGCGCGGACCATGCGCGTTGTTGGCCGCCTCGTCCACCGCCAGCCCCAGCCAGCCCGCCTGGCGCAGCACCGCCTCGCGCACCGGCGCCGCGCGCTCGCCGATGCCGGCGGTGAACACCAGCGCGTCCAGCCCGCCCAATGTGGCGGCGAGCGAGCCCAGTTCGCGGGCGATGCGATAGGCGAACAGCGCCACCGCCTCCGCCGCCTCCGGCCGGTCGCTGGCCAGCAGGGTGCGCATGTCGCCGGAGAGGCCGGAGACGCCGAGCAGGCCGGAGTCGTGGTACAGCATGTGTTCCACCTGCCCGGCGCTCATGCCGCGCTGCTGCATCAGGTGCAGCACCAGCCCAGGGTCCAGCACGCCGCTGCGGGTGCCCATCGGCAAGCCCTCCAGCGCGGTGAAGCCCATGGTGCTGGCCACGCTGCGCCCGGCGCGCATGGCGCACATGCTGGCGCCGTTGCCCAGATGCGCCACCACCACGCGGCCCTGGGCGATCTCGACCGGCAGTACCGAGGCGATATAGGCATAGCTTATGCCGTGAAACCCATAGCGCCGCAGCCCGGCGTCGCTGAGGGCGCGGGGTAGGGCGTAGAGCTGCTCCAACCGCGCCTGGCCGTGGTGGAAGGCGGTGTCGAAACAGGCGACCTGCGGCACGCCGGGGGCGGCCTCGGCGGCGGCGCGAATGGCGGCGAGCGCGTGCGGCTGATGCAGCGGCGCCAGCGGCACCAGGGCATCCAGCCCGGCCAGCACGTCGCCGTCGAGCAGCACCGGCCGGTCATACGTGGCGCCGCCATGCACCACGCGGTGGCCGATCGCCGCCACGTCATGCGCGCCGGCGTTGTGGGCGGTGAGCCAGTTGGTGATCACCTGGATGGCGCCGCGATGGCCGGGGAAGGCGGCGGCGTCGATCGGCGAGTCGCGCTGGCTGCCATCCGGCAGGCCGGTCACCTTCAGGCGAGGCGCGGTGCCGATACCCTCCACCTGGCCGTGCGGGCCGGGCGCGAGGCCGGCGCCGTAGACCGCGAACTTGATCGAGGAGGAGCCGGCGTTCAGCACCAGGATCATGCGGGCCATGGGGGCTAATCCGCCGCCAGCACCGGGCGTTGCAGCCGGGTGTGGCTGTACAGCGCCGCCACCGCGCAACTGGCCAGGCGCGCATGCACGCTGTCGGCCCGGCTGGTCAGGATCACCGGCACGCGGGCGCCCAGCACCAGCCCGCCGGCATCGGCGCGGCCCAGGAAGGTGAGCGTCTTGGCCAGCATGTTGCCGGCCTCCAGGTCGGGCACCAGCAGGATGTCGGCATCGCCCGCGACCGGCGAGACGATGCCCTTGGTGCGCGCCGCCTCCAGGTTGATGGCGTTGTCGAAGGCCAGCGGGCCGTCGAGGATGCCGCCGGTGATCTGGCCGCGCTCGCTCATCTTGCACAGTGCGGCGGCATCGATGGTGGAGGGTATCTTGGCGCTCACCGTCTCCACCGCGGACAGGATGGCGACCTTCGGCGCCGGGATGCCCAGCGCCTGCGCCAGCTCGATCGCGTTGGCGGCGATGTCGACCTTGTCGTCCAGCGTGGGGAAGATGTTCACCGCGGCGTCGGTGATGAAAAGCAGCTTGCCGTAGGTCGGCACGTCCATCACGTAGACATGGCTGATCCGCCGCGCGGTGCGGATGCCGGTGTCGCGGGCGACCACGGCGCCCATCAGCTCGTCGGTGTGCAGGCTGCCCTTCATCAGCGCCTGCGCGGCGCCGGCGCGCACCAGGGCGACACCGGCGTCGGCGCTGGCGTGGGAATGCGGCGTATCCTCCAGCCGGATGCCGGCGAGTTCCAGCCCGGCCTCCGCCGCCACCTTGCGAATGCGCGCGACCGGGCCGACCAGGATGGGGACGATGAGGCCGGCGCTGGCCGCCTGCAGCGCGCCGGTGAGCGAGGGCGGATCGCAGGGGTGCACCACGGCGGTGGCGACGGCCGGAATGCCGGCGCAGGCCGCGACCAGGGCGGCGAGTTTCTCGTGCGGCGGGGCCTGCTCATTCATGCGGGGCACCATACCGCGGTGCAGCATGGAACGGAATGGCGGTTATTGCCCGCCGCCGGAGGTGGCCGCGCGGGCGGCGATGGCGGCGGCGCGGGTCAGCAGGCGCTCGGCCCGACGGACGATCGGCACGTCCACCATCCGCCCGTCCAGCGCCACCGCGCCCAGGCCCTGCGCCGCCGCCTGGTGGTCAGCCTCGATCACGCGGGCGGCGTAGGCGATCTCGTCGGCGGTGGGGGTGAAGGCCTCGTTCAGCGGCGCTACCTGGGCCGGATTGATGCAGGAGGCGCCGTCGAACCCCATGGCGCGGGAGCGTTGGGCCATGGCGCGGAAGGCATCGATGTCGCCGAAGCCGGCCAGCGTGCCGGTGAGGCCGAGCGCCATCAGCCCGGCGGCGCGGGCGGCGTGCAGCAGCAGCGCCTTGGGCACGGCAAGCGCCACCTCGGTGGGCTCGGCGCCGATCGCGAGCGCGAAATCCTCCGCCCCCAGGCTCATCGCCACGGCGCGCCGGCTGGCCCGGCCGATCGCCTCGGCCTGGGGCAGCGCCTCGGGGGTTTCGACCAGCAGGTAGAACCAGGTGTGCCCGTCCGGCAGACCGGCGCGCTGCTCGCATTCGCTGACCAGCTCATCCAGCAGGCGGATATGGTCGGGGCCGCGCGCCTTGGTGACGATCAGCCCGTCCACATCCGGCCCGACCGCGGCCTGGATGTCCGCCACCGCGAGCGAGAGCGGGCTGTTGATGCGTACCAGCACGTCGTTCGGCCCGCGCCGCACCCGCGCCGCCGCGGCCGCCACGCCGGCCCGGGCACGGGCCTTCTCGGCCAGCGGCACGCTGTCTTCCAGGTCGAGCTGGATGCAGTCGGCGCCTCGGGTGTGGGCGCGATCGACGAAGCGTTCCACATGGGCGGGGACGTAAAGGAGCGAGCGCCAGACGGGGCGCGGGCGGGTCATTGGGTGGCAGCGTCAGCCTGAGGGGCGGGCAGGGAGACGATAGGCCTGGCATGCGGAAGCGTGAAGATGAAGCGCTCCGCCTGGATGTGCAGCACCACGTCCGGCCGCTCCCGCGCGAGCACCTCCTCGATAACATGCCCGCCGTGCCAGATGGCGACGGTGCGCGAGAAATGCTCAGCTAGGTATTCGAGAAAATATTGGGATGTCGAGTCGCGGAAGATAACGCAGCGCGGCAGGTCCTGATTTGAATTATTCCATACGAACGCCTCACGGGTCGCTGTGAGATGCGCGTATTCCGCGTCCACTGGAGCAGGTTTGGCGGCCCGGCTTTGCTCTTTCAGTCCAACCCGGACGTTGTGCTCGCAGGTCGCCTCGGTTCCGATGATGGAGAACAATTCCGGCCGGTCGGCAAAGAAGGTTTCCGAGAGTTGCGCATAGAGATCGCCGCGATATGCCCCGGCGGCGAATGACAGATCATTGATTGTCAGGGGGGGAGACAAGGCGACCAAGCGGGAAACAGCCGCGTGAATGGCGCGATAGATGAGGAACGAACCAACCCAGCTCGGATGCGAGTCGCCCCTGAAATAGACCTGTGAAATCTTCTTGAACTGCTGGATCGACTGCAGAAGGTAGTACGCTTGGTTATCCGGGCTGCTATGCAGCGCTGTGGCGGGCCTGCCATCGTATGCAGGTATGTGTTTCAGGACACCAGGCAGGTATTCAGAGTACGCTGCGCTTTTCTCAGGAATGACAAAAAAGAAGTAATCCCCGTTGCGCTCCTTAATCTGCTTAACGCGGCTCTTCAAGGCAGCATTAGCTTTGTCCAACTGCGCCTGGTCCCAGCGCTTTATGCCGAACTGCCAGCGTAGATAGTCGCTGGTATCCTTGGCCAGAAATGTCCACCCATCCTGCGACGCAATGGATTTTCCCGGCAACCCGTCCTCGTGCCGGCTGATGCACAGTTCCAGGTCGGCCAGCAATTCCGCCTCAGGCGGTATGGCGATGCCGCCGTTTGGCTTGGCTGTCATGATTGTCCCGTCCATGCCCGCAAATATCGTCACGCACGCTGCCGTTCAGGTGACCGGCAGGCGGTCGGGCAGGCGGACCAAATCAAGATAGAGTTGCTTTATCTGCTGCGAGTCACGCGATTCGTGCTTGCGCAATTTCGCCACGAAAGGTGCCGAGCCGCCATCCACGCCGGTCGAGGCTTCGACGTAGGAGCGCAATGCCTCATAGAAGGCCGGCATATCGCGGGTCATGTCTTCGTAGAATGCTTCAAAATACGACAGGCCCTGCATTTCAAGAAAATATCCAAGGCGCATATCCGCCACATGCATAAACTGATGGGCCTGCGCAATTTCCCGCACGGTCTGGTCGCCGCCCCAGAACGCCTTGAAACTCAACGGGGACGGCTGTGACGCGGAACTGTCCTCAAAGAATATTCCGCTCTTCAGTGCCCTGATATAGGAGATTGCCTGCGCCAGTTTGTCCCGCCGGCGCGCCCAGATGAAGCTACTGTTCTGGAGGGCGCCGTCGAACAGGCCGGCATGGCTGAGGTAGAACAACGCATCCCAGCCGATCTTGAAGAACGCCGTCCCGTTTTTGCGATAAGCCTCGATCCGCCCGGCCAGGTAATGCTCGATACTGGTATATCCGTGTTTTTCGATTTGGTCTTTCATCACGTCGACCAGGAACGGCTCATGCGTTACGCCGCCGCCGATCCCCATGTGACTGAGCATATCGGTGATAACGTTCGAGCCGGAGCGGTTGGTGAACAGAATGAACACCAGCTTGGTGTTCTCCAACACCCTCGCCATGAACCGGGACCCAACTTCGGAGCGCACCGGTATCACGCCGTCGATACTGCGCTTCAGCAAGGATTCGAACAGGAACAACTCAGGATTCTTGCGGATGGCCTGGCCCAGTGTGCCATCGGTCGGGGTGTAAAACACCTCGCGCTCGGGATTCTCAAACGTGAAATCAACGCCGACCGCTTCCAGGCGCACCGTATTATAGCCAGGCTGTAGAAACGGTCCGACCTCGAGTCGAAACCCATGATCGCCTGTGCCGAGCCGCTCGACCAGGTCAGGCCGAAGAATATTTGCAACTGATTCGGTAATTTTCGTGCCGTTGATCGTGACCTTCACGGCGATATGATCAGAAAGACCGTCTGTATTTGCGACCCAACCAACTACACAGGTTTCGTCGACACGCTCCAGCTGGCCTAAGAACATCACACCCGCACGTAAAACAGGTCCGGCACGATGCCGAACAGATATTAGATTTTGCGCACGCCATCAAGAATTGTCAAGGTTGGGGGGTTATCCCCCCATGTTGCGGAACCCGCCCACGCCCCGCTCGATTTCCGTCACATGCCGCGGTGCGAAGCCGGCGGCGTTGGGCAGGCCGCAGGAATGGGCGATGATCTCCACCTCCTCGCGCACCCGGTTGGCGTAGCGCATCACCCGCACCGCCTTGTCGGCGGGGTCCAGCCCGCGGATCAGCCGCGGATCGACCGCCGTCACCCCGGTGGGGCACTGGCCGCTGCCGCATTTCATCGCCTGGATGCAGCCCAGCGAGAACATGAAGCCGCGCGCGGATGAGACGAAATCGGCCCCCATGCACAGGGCCCAGGCCACCTTGTCCGGCGTCACCAGCTTGCCGGAGGCGACGATGCGGATGCGCTCTCGCAGGCCGTGCCGCTCGCGCGCGGCGGCGATCAGCGGCAGCGCCTGGGTGATCGGCAGGCCCACATAGTCGGCCAGCGGCGCCGGCGCCGCCCCGGTGCCGCCCTCGCCGCCGTCGATCTGCACGTAATCCGGGCAATGCGCGGGGTTGGCGGCGCAGTCGGCGAACCAATCCTCCAGGAACGCCTCCTGGCCGGCCACCAGCTTCACCCCCACCGGCTTGCCGGTCACCCGGCGTACCCGGTCCACGAAGGCGCCCAGCTCGGCGATGTTGCCGATATCGGTGTGGCGGTTCGGGCTGAGGCTGTCCTGTCCCTCGGGGATGCCGCGGATGGCGGCGATCTCGGCGTTCACCTTGGCGCCGGGCAGGATGCCGCCCTTGCCGGGCTTGGCGCCCTGGGCCAGCTTCACCTCGAACATGCGCACCTGCGGATGGGCGGCGATCTCGCGCAGCCGCGCCTCCGAGAGGTTGCCGTGGGCGTCGCGCACGCCGTATTTGGCGGTGCCGATCTGCATCACCACGTCGCAGCCGCCCTCCAGGTGGTATTTCGCCAGCCCGCCCTCGCCGGTGGCCATCCAGATGCCGGCCTGCTTCGCCCCGCGCGACAGGGCGCTGACCGCGGCGTGGCTGAGCGCGCCGTAGCTCATGCCGGAGATGTTGAAGAAGCTCGGCGCGAGGTATGGCTCGCGGCTCGCGCCCGGCCCCTCGGCGATGCCGATCTGCCGCGCCGGCCAGGCGGTGCGCTCCTCGTCCAGCACCGGGAAGGGGGCATTGCGGAAGGCGAATTGCGGCGCCGCCTCGCTGCCGAAGCTGACCAGGTTGGAGACGCCCTTGGCGCTGCGATAGATCCAGGAGCGTTCCAGCCGGTTGAACGGCCGCTCCACCCAGTCCGGCAGGTATTGGTACTGCCGCATGTACTCGCCGAAACTCTCCGAAAAATAGCGGAAATGCCCCAGCACCGGAAAATTGCGCAGGATGGTGTGCTGAGTCTGGCGGGTGTCGTGCAGGTAGACGGCCGCCACGAAGATGGCGGCGAGCAGCAGCAGCACGACGAGCGTGATCATGGCGGTTCCCTCCGGCCGCGCCGATGGCGGCGTGCGGTGGAGACTAGCAGCGAAATCCTGTGTTACAGGTAAAGTTGCTTACGGCGTGGCGCCTTGGCGGCCCACCCGCCACGGATTGGCGAGGTGGGCCCAACTGGTGCGCTACTGGTACGCCTTCGCCTGGGCCTCCACCGCCGCCGCGTCGAACTGGTTGATCTCGGCCACCAGATCGTTGCTGATCAGTTCGGCCGCGTTGGCCTTTACCTTCAGCAGGCCGTTGGCGTGCAGGAAGTCCAGGTAGTCCTGGTAGTTCTTCTCCTTGCTCTCGCCCCACTGGGTCACGCCTCCGGCCGACAGCTTCCACGAGCGGGCGCGCGCCTCCAGCGTCTTCACGTCGTCGCGCAGCGCGGTGGCCTCGTCCTTGCCGGTGGAGCGGGTCTGCGGGAACACCTCCCACAGGATCTTGATCGCCGCCTGCGGATTGGCCATGGCGAACACCGTGCCCATGGCGTAGCCGCGCGCCAGCGCCACCGCCTCGGCCCGGTGGTCGCGCAGGCGCGATTCCAGCGCCACGAAGCCGTTGGCCGGGAAGTAGGAGATCGACGAGGTGTCCAGGTAGTCCAGCTTCATCCCGGCGTTCTCCACCAGCGCGTACTGGGTGTCGAACTGGCTGAGCGCGTCCACCTGGCCGCTGCGCAGCAGGGCGGCGGTCTGCGCGCCCTCGCCGGCGACCACGATGCGCATGTCGGTGTCCGGGTTCAGCCCGGCCGACTGCGCCAGCGCGCGCGCCACGATCACCCCCGCCGAGGCCATGGAGGTCACGCCGACGCGCTTGCCCTTCAGGTCGGCCAGAGTCTTGATCGGGCTGCCGGCGGGCACCGCGATGCCGTAGATATAGCCCTGGTAGGCGGTGTAGAAATTGCGCGCCGCCACCCCCTGCGGCCGGATGATCGCCAGCGGCTCGATCGAGGGCAGCGAGTAAGGCAGTTCGCCGGTGGCCACCAGCTTCACGCAATCGGTGCTGCCGGGCAGCGGCGCCAGGGTGACGGCGAGGCCAGCCTTGGCGTACCAGCCCATCTTGGTGGCGATGGCGAAGGGGGCCGCGGCCGAGCTGACGGTGCGGGCGCACCAGCCGACCCGCACCGGCGTCTGCGCCGCGGCATCGGCCGGCAGCGCCATGGCGGCCAGGGCCACGGCACACAGCCCCAGCGCCGCGCCCAGCAGGCCGGTCTTGCCAACGCGGCGTCGGGTGGGGAGTGTCTGCGCGTTCATCCTGGTTCCTTCCCTGGTGTTATGCGGCCACGTCCGCGCCTCGCCGGGCGCTATTTGCCGGGCGCTATTTCAGCGTGGCCTTCAGCCGCTCCAGCTCCGCCTCAAGCTGCGGGTTGCCGGGCATCAGTTCCTGCATGTGCTGCAGCACCGCCACCGCCTCGGGGGTGCGGCCGAGCGCGGCCAGTGCCGCCGCCTTGCCTTGCAGCAGCATCGGCATGTCTGGCCTGCTGCCCAGCAGCGCCTCGAACGCCGCCAGCGCATCCTGCGGCCGCTTCAGCGCCAGCAGCGTCCAGGCACGCAGCAGCATCGCCGTGCCGTTGCTGGGGCTCACCCGCAGCGCCGCCTCGGTGGCGGCCAGCGCCTCGTCGTTGCGGTTGAGCTGCTGCAGCGCGCGGGCCTGGGCGATCAGCGCCGGCACCCGGTCCGGGTGCAGCTTCAGCTCGCTGTCGAACAGCCCCAGCGCCAGGTCGGGCCGTCGCGCCGCCATCAGCGCATTGCCCAGCGCCTCCTGCACGCCCGGCTGGGCGGGGAAGCGCTGCACCGCCTGGCGGGCCACCTCCACCGCCTCGGGAACCCGCTTCAGCGCGATCAGTCCCGCGCTCTCCAGGATCGCCGCCGCGCCGTCGTCCGGGGCGATCCGGCGGGCCGCGCGGGCCTGCTGGTAGGCCTCGTTGAAGCGCCCAATGCTGAGATAGAACCGCGCCGCGCTGGCGTGCGCCCAGGCCTGGCCGGGCGCCAGCGCCAGCACCCGGTCCTCGGCGTCGTTGGCGCCTTTCATGTCGCCCATGTCGAGCAGCGCCAGCGCCCGCACCGCCGCTGCCGGCGCATACAGGTTGCCCGCCGTGCCCAGCCCCTCGATCGTCGCCAGCGCGCCACGCGAGTCGCCGGCGCGCACTTCGGCGCGGGCCAGCAGCACCGTCACCGCCTGGCGGGCCGCCGGGTCGGTGAGTGTCCGCCCGGTGGTGGGGTCCTTCAGCAGCGCCTGCAATATCGCCAGTACCTTGGCCGGGCGTTGCTCGGTGCCGACGATGTACCAGGCGTACAGCGTCGGCGCGGCGACCCGCCACACCTGGCCGGCCACCGCCGCCAGATTGGCATCGATGTCGGCGGGCGCGATGCCGTCCCGGGCGGCGATCTCGCCGGCGCCGGTCATGTGCAGCCGCAGCGACAGCTTGCCGTCCGGGCGCTGCACGATGTCGCCGCTGACCCGCTCCACCGGCGCGCCGAACAGGTCGCGCAGGCGCGCGGCGATGCCCTGGCGGGACCAGGCCGGCGGCGGCAGCTGCACGCGGGGCAACGGGGTGGCGAAGGCGTCGTCCGGCCGGTCGGTCCGGTCGGCCAGGGTCAGCCGGCGCACCTGGTCCACCTGGTCGGCCAGCTGGCGTGCCAACACCTCGGGGGTGCGCCCGGAGTCGGCCAACACCGCCGGCACGGACAGCGGCATCATGATGACGCCGATATGGCGCATCTCGCGCAATACCAGCGCGCCGACCACCACCACCACGGCGACGGGGGCGACGTAGAACAGCCCGAACCGCCCGGCGCGGGCCAGGCGCGGCCGCCAGATGGCCCCGCGCGCCCGCAAGGCGCGCATCGGCGACCAGCGCGGCCGCTTCGGTGCGGGCGAAGGCGGCGGCTCCGGCTGGCGGGCGCGCCGCGCCGCGGGGGCGGCCTGCTCCAGCGCGCGCACCAGCGCGGCGGCGGTCTCCCGCCCCTCCTTGCCTGCTTCGCGCGTGCGGGCGCGGGCGGCGGCCGAGGGGCCCTGCACGCTGCCGGGCGGCAGTGGCATGCTGGCCGGTCCGAACACCCGCTTGGGCGGCGCAATCGGTGCCGCGGCCGGCGCGGTGCGTGACTGGATGTAGCCCGGCGGCAGCGGCATGCTGCCAGTCGATCTATGCTTGCGCCGGGGCGGCGGCGGTGCCGGCGGCAGCGGCGGCTGGGCGTAGATCCGCCGTCCCCGCCGGCGGCGGATGCCCACCAGGCGCAGCAGCAGGTCAATCATGGTGCAAGTCCTGCCGCGATGGCCCGCATCCTGTCCGTCTTCCTTCGCCGGCCTGTCAGTTCCGCCCGCCCGGCCGCGCGGCGGCGGCATCGCGCGTGGGGGTGTCCCAGTAGACCACGCGACGGCGCACCAGCGCCACGACCGAGTTCAGCGCCAGCCCGATCAGCGACAGGATGAACAGCACCGAGAACTGCCCGGCCACGTCCAGCGAGAAGTTCATGCTCTGGATCAGCACCCCGAGCCCCGCCTGCGCGCCGACGAATTCGGCCACGATGGCGCCGATCAGGGCGAAGATCATGGCGATCTCCAGCCCCGCGAAGATCGACGGCAGCGCCCCCGGCAGGCGGAGCATCCAGAATATCTGCGCCGGCGTGGCCGACAGCGAGCGCATCAGCGACACCCGGTCCTCGTCGGCCGAGCGCAGGCCCGCGATGGTGTTGACCATCAGCGGAAAGAAGCACACCAGCCCGGCATTGATCACCTTGCTGGTCAGGTCCAGCCCGAACCACACGATGATCAGCGGCGCCAGCGCCACCTTCGGCATCGCCTGGAACATCACGATGATCGGATACAGGAAATACTCGAACCGCCGGCTGAGCGCCACGAACGTGCCCAGCAGGAAGCCGGCGAGCCCTCCGAACAGGAAGCCCAGCAGCGTCTCCAGCATGGTGATCCAGATGTTTTCCCCATACAGCCCGCTGCTGATGCCGCGGTACAGCGCCACCCCGATGGCGCTCGGCGGCGGCACCAGATAGCCGGGCACCTGCAGCAGGCGCACCAGCGCCTCCCACACCGCCAGCAGGCCGGCCATCAGCAGCAGGCGCAGGGCGGGGTTCACGGCTGCCATCACTCCAGCCCTCCCACCGCGTTCAGGGCGGCGCGGATGCGCGCCACATGCACCCCGAACGCCTCGGTGTTCATCACCGAAAGCGGCCGCGGCCGCGGGAAATCCACCTCCAGCACATCGACGATCCGCCCCGGCCGGGGCGACATCACCACCACCCGGTCGGCCAGGAACACCGCCTCGCCCACCGAATGGGTCACGAACACCACGGTCTTGCGCTGCCCGGTCGCCTCGGCCAGCCAGATGCGCTGCAATTCCAGATTCATCTGCTCGCGCGTCATCGCATCCAGCGCGCCGAACGGCTCGTCCATCAGCAGCACGCGCGGGTCGTGCACCAGGGCGCGCACCAGCGCCACACGCTGCTGCATGCCGCCCGAGAGCTGGCGCGGCAGGCGCCCCTCGAAGCCCTCCAGCCCGACCATCCGCAGCAGGTCCATGGCATGCGCCCGCATCCGCTCGCGCCCCAGCCGCTGCACGTCCACCGGCAGCATCGCGTTATCGAGCACCGTCCGCCACGGGAACAGCACCGGCGTCTGGAACACCACCCCCACGTCGCGGCGCGGCCCGTCGATCCGCCCGCCATCCACCGCCGCCTCGCCGGAGGTCGCCGGCATCAGCCCGGCCAGGATGCGCAGCAGCGTGGACTTGCCGCAGCCCGACGGCCCGACGATGGCGACGAACGCCCCCTCGGGCACTGCCAACTCGATATCCTCCAGCGCCACCACGTCGCCATCGGCGGTGCCGTAGCGCTTGGTGAGGTGGCGAACCGCGATCATGTCGCGCCCGCCAGGAGGCCGGGATGCGGGGTGCGATGCGGGCAGGTGCGCTGCCTCGGGGGCTTGCTGGACGTTCATGCGGCCGATCTAGGCAGCGGCCGCGCCGCCGGTCAATCCGGTTGCGTCACCTTTAGGGCGTTACTTTGACCAGGATCAAAGCGCCCGCCGCCGAAAGCGCGCAGGGTTCCCCCGTTGGCGTGGCCGTCTCGGTCCTGCCAGACGATCCCCCGGGCGTCCGGCCGCGTGCTGCGGCGCCCAGACTGCGCGGCACCAGCATGTGCCCGGCCCGGCGGCAAATCCGCCGGGTTTTTTTTGCCGCGGCGGCCGGGCCGCGAGGCCGCCAGCGGCGGGCCGATCCGTTACTTCACCTTATCCCGCAGAATTGACGCAATACTCACTGTTGCTGAGCGCCTGGCAATGCCACCCTCTCACTTCGTGACAGGAGAACGAATGGACCATGGCGGCCCCCGCATTGGCAACTGCCAGTCCTATCCAAGGCGGCCCTACCCAAGGCGCCCCTGTTCAAAGCGGCCCTCTTCAAGGCGGCGCCAATCGCCGGCCTGCGCCCGAGCCGGCGCGGTCGCGCCGCCTGCTCGGCCTCATCGCGCCGGGCTTCGGCCGGCTGTGGATCGCCTCCGTGCTGCTGCCGCTGGTCTGCCTGGTCGCCGCCGGGTGGTGGACCTCCAACAACGTGCTGGCCTCCGCGCGCGGCGAAATGGCCCGCACGGTGGACATGGTGCACGAGCAGGTGCTCCGCTCGCTGGAAACCCAGGACGCGGTGCTGGCCGGCATGGAGGCCTTCGTCGCCGGCATGAGCTGGCAGGAGATGCGCGCCACCCCCGCCGCGCATGATTTCGCCAACCGCATCGACCGCGCCACCCCCACCGTCGAGACACTGGGGGTGATCGACCCCACCGGCCGGCTGGCGGTGGCTAGCGAAACCCCCAACCCGCCGCAACAGCTCGTGCTGGCCGACCGCGACTATGTGCGCGCCTGGCCGGCCGGCCGGCGCACCGAGGGCACGTTCATCAGCCCGGTGGTGATCAGCCGGGTCGACGGGCGGGTGCAGGTGCATGCCTCCCGCCCGCGCATCGGTGCCGACGGCCTGTCCGACGGCGGCGTCATCGCCTCCTCCTTCGCGCCGGCCTATTTCGAGAAGTTCTTCAGCGACATCGCCGAAACCCGCCAGACCGGCTTCACCATCATCCGCGACGACGGCTCGCTGCTGGCCGACTTCCCCACCCCGGTCACCAAGGAGGGCGAGACCCTGCCGCCGGGCGACCTGGCGCTGGAGGCGCTGCGCGGCATGGTGCCGACGCAGCAGGCCGGGCTGGGGCGGGGGGTGCGCTTCGCCTCTTCCGGCTCGCTGCTCGCCGGGCTGCACCTGGTCGCCATCCGGCCGGTGCGCAACTACCGCATGACCATCATCCACCGCATGGACCCGGCGGTGGTCACCGCCAGCTGGCTGCGCCAGATGCTGTCGCCGACCATCGGCGCGGCGGCGGCGATGGCGCTGCTGCTGATCCTGACCGCCCGCGCCCAGGCCACCACCATGCGCGAGCAGGTGGAGCTGCGCAGTCGCACCGCGGTGGCCGAGGCCGGGCAGGCGCAGGCGATGGAGCGCGCCGAGCTGGAGGCGCGGCTGCGCCAGACCGAGAAGGTCGCCGCCCTCGGCCAGCTCGCCGCCGGGGTCGCGCATGATTTCAACAACCTGCTGCAAACGGTGATCCTCAACGCCGAGCTGCTGGAAGGTGCCGCGCCGGAGGGCTCGCCCGGCCGGCGCAGCGCCGGGCTGATCATCACCGCCAGCGAGCGCGGCATCGCGCTCACACGGCGCATGCTGGACCATACCCGCCGCGAGTCCAGCCCGGCGCCTGGCACGCCGCCGAGCCTGGAGGTGCCGGCCGCGCTGCGCGCCGTGCAGGACCTGCTGGCCGGCCCGCTGGGCGCGCAGTACCACCTGCGCCTGACCATCCCCCCCGGCCTGCCGCCGGTGCGCGGCGAGGCGGCGGGGTTCGAATCGGCGCTCATCAACCTGGTGGTCAACGCCCGCGACGCCATGCCATCCGGCGGCAACATCGCCATCGAGGCCGCCGAACGGCAGGTCGCCGAAGGCGAGCGGAACGATCTGCTTCCGGGCCGCTACGTCCGTGTATCGGTGCACGACAGCGGCATCGGCATGGACGCGGCGACCCTGGCGCGGGCCGGCGAGGCGTTTTTCACCACCAAGGGGCCGGGGCGTGGCACCGGGCTCGGCCTGTCGATGGCCCGCGGCTTCGCCCGCCGCCACGAGGGCGCGCTGGACCTGGCCAGCGTCACCGGCGTCGGTTCAACCGTTGCGATCTGGCTGCCGGCGGTCTGACGCCGGCCGCTCCGGTCGCGGGGCATTCGCGATAACCTGGCAATCGGGGCACCCGGCTCGCGCCGCGCGCCGGCGGCTTCTATGATGCGCCGCCCGTTGGCCGAGACCCTGCCCCGCATGACCGTGCCGCCGCACCGCTTCCCCCCCACCGCCGCCGCCGCCGCCGCGCGCTTCGGCGCCGCCCCGGCGACGGCCGGCGCCGGTTTCGCGGCCGGCACGCCGATCGACACGCCGGACGGCCCGGTGGCAGTGGAGCGCCTGCGCCCCGGCGACCGGGTGAGCGCCGTGCGGGGCGCCGCGCTGGTGCTGCGGCGGGTCGTGGCCGTGCCGCCCGGCACGGCGGCGGCCATCCGGGTTGCCGCCGGGGCGTTCGGGCCGGGGCGGCCCCGGCAGGCGCTGCTGCTGGGCCCGCGGCAGGCGGTGTGGCTGGACGGGCAGAAGCTGGCCGCCGCCGCGCTGGCCGTTGGCGGGGCCGTCGACGCCGCCGCGGCGGTGGCGCTGCATGTGCTGGTCGCCGACCGCCCCGGCGTGCTGCTGGCCGCCGGCCTGCCCTGCGCGCTGCGTCCGCCGGTCCGTCCGGAGCGGGATCCGCAGGCCGGCGCCGCCCTGGCACGCGCCCGCCTGAGCCTGCACGGCGACCCGCCGGCCCGGGCGGCGCCCCCGGCCGCTCCTGTGCCATTGGGCGCACCGCCATCGGGTGCGGTGGAGCTGGCGGGTGCGGTGGAGCTGGGCGCGGATGGCGTGCTGACCGGCTGGGCGCTCGACCGCGACGCGCCCGGCGTGGCGGTGCTGCTGGAAGCGCTGCTGGACGATGTCACCATCGGCTTCGCCCTGGCCGACGAGGCCCGGCCGGATCTGGCGATGGCCGGCCTCGGCGGCGGTCGCTGCGGCTTCACGCTGAAGCTGGCCCTCCCGCCTGCCGCCGCGGCCCGCCTGCTGCGGCTGCACGTGGTGGGTTCCGGCGCCGCCTTGCCGGGAACGCCGCTGCTGCTGTTCGGCGGTGGGCCGGGCCAGCCCGGGCAATGGCGCGCGGTGGTGGGGGGCGCGGTGGCGGCGGCCGAAGCGCGAACCCTGGCCGACGGTCTGGGGCTGCTGCCTGGCACTGGCCGTACGACGACGACCCGCAACGAATAGGCACGGCACGACCGGCTGCCCGCAGATCCACGCCGGCCGGCATGCTTCACCTGAGGTCACAAAAATATCATTCACTTATTACAATTTTATTTCATTTCGGGCGAATTTTTCGCAGGATTTGACTGGATAAATTGCGCGTTAAAATCTAGGGTCGTCGTGACGATATCGTTAATTCGAGCGGCTGTCCGGTTTCGCGACCGGCCTCGCCACAGCGGGAAGGGGGAGTGCCAGTGTATTTGAATCGCGCCGCCTCCCTGCTCGGCGCCGCATTCCTGGCGTTTGCGATCGGCCTGGCATTTCCGGCCGGCGTCGCGAGCGCCGCCCTGCTGCAATCGGCTCCCGGTTTTTCAGCTCCCGGTTTTTCAGCTCCCGGTTTTGCAGCGCCAGGCCTTTCAGCCCCGCAGCTTGCAACGGGCGATTTTTCGGCCACGTTCGGCGCGCCCCCGTCTGCCTCGCTCCCCGGCATCGCCCCGCTTGCGGGCCCTGCCGGGGAGACGCCGGAGGTGTTCAGCCTGATCCGCCTGCCCGGCCCGTCGGCGTTCCGGCGGGCCGGGACGGTGGCGTTCACCCCCCCGCCGCCGCCGCCGCGCAGCCTGTTCGGCTACACCGCGGCCTATGCCGAGGAACTGCCCCACACCGCGCCGGCCGTGCCGGCGGGAGAATTGCTGTTCACGCACGCCGCGCTCGGGGTGGCGGTGGTGGAGGCCGTATCCGGGCCGGATCTGTCCGTGCGGGCGCCTGTCGGGGTGGTCCCGCGCGGCGGGGCCATGCAGCCGCCGCCCGCCATGCCCTCATCGCCGATGCCGTCGCCGATGTCGTCGCCGACTCCGTCGCCGCTGCCGATCCCGCTGCTGGTGCTGCTGGTAATCGTGCCGGCGGTGCTGGTGCTGGCACAGGCGTTGATCGGCGCCAGCCGGCCGACGCGCCGCGCCAAGGTCTCGCTCACCCGCCGCTGAGGCCGCTGCCGGCCCCGCCGGCAACCAACCTGCCGCAACCAACCTGCTGGCAACCAATCAGCAACCTTGCCATGCCAGAGTCGCCAGCATGAACGTCTCCGGCACCCCGGGACGCGGCAGCGGAGCGAGGATGGAGCAAGGTGTGAACGGCGATGCCCCCGCCGCCCCGATAGCCGCCATCCCGTCGCCATACGTCGCCGGATCGGGCGTCGCCGGATCGGGCGCCGCCGGGTCGGGCATGCGCCTGCTGGCGATGCTGTGCGGTGGCCGGGCCGGGTTGCTGGGCGCGGCCGGCCTGGCGGCGCTGATGGCGGCCATCCGGCCGGGCGGGGGCGCCAGCCCGTGGTGGCTGGGTGCCGGGGGGCTGGCCGCGGCGGCGGCCGGGCTGGCCGGCCTCGGCCTGCTGCGCCGCCTGGGGAGCCGCCTCGGCGTGCTGGCCGCCTGCGCCGCCAGTGTCGCCCGCCATGCCGCCCTGCCCCCCGAATCGGATCGCCCCGGCGGGCGGGACGAGGTGGATGTCGTCGTCCTCGGCCTGGCCCGGCTGCGTGACGATCTGCGCGCCACCGGCCGGCGCGCGGCCACCCTGCAGGCCGTCAACCAGGATATGCTCGCCACCCAGCGCCGGCTGGAAACCGCCGTGCATGTTCGCGAAACGGCGCTGGACCATCTGGCGCTGGGGGTGCTGCTGCTCGGCCCCGACCATCGGCTGGTGGTCTGCAACCGCCGCTTCATCGAAATGTTCGGCCTGCGCGCGGAGGTGGTGCGCCCCGGCCTCGCGCTGCCGGCGCTGCTGGCCCATAGCCAGGCGGCCGGCAACCACGGCGATGCGGAGCCGGCGGCGGTGGAGGCCGAGATACGGCGCCTGCTGACGCCGGGGCAGTCGGGGTCGCTGCGCAGAACCATGCCGGACGGCCGCACCCTGGCGGCGCGCTGGGTGCCGGCGCGTGACGGCGGCTGGGCCTGCACCTGCGAGGACATCAGCGACCGCCGGGTGTCCGAGCATCGCATCGCCCACATGGCCCGCCACGACGCGCTGACCGACCTGCCCAACCGGGTCGCCTTCCAGGACGCGCTGCTGGGCGCGCTGGCGCGGGCGCGCGACGGGGCCCGGCTGTCGGTGCTGTGCCTGGACCTGGACCGCTTCAAGCAGGTCAACGACACGCTGGGCCACGGCGTCGGCGACGAGGTGCTGCGCGAGGTGGCCCGCCGCCTGCGCGCGGCAGTGCGCGAGGACGACGTGCTGGCCCGGCTGGGCAGCGACGAATTCGCCATTATCCAGTCCGACAGCGTGCAGCCCGACGCCGCCGCCACCCTGGCCCGCCGGCTGATCGAGGTGCTGGGCCACCCGCATCTGGTCGGCGGGCACAGCCTGGTGGTCAGCGCCACCGTCGGCATCGCCCCGGTGGACGCGCAGGAAACCGATGCCGACGCCCTGCTGCGCCGCGCCGACCTGGCGCTGTACCGCGCCAAGCAGGACGGCCGCGCCAACTGGCGCCTGTTCGACGCCGCCATGGACGCCGCCGCCCAGAGCCGCCGCGCGTTGGAGATGGACCTGCGCGAGGCGCTGCACCGCGACGAGTTCGAGCTGTACTACCAGCCCCTGATCTCCGTGCGCGACCGCCGGGTGGCGGCGCTGGAGGCGCTGATCCGCTGGCGCCACCCCACCCGCGGCCTGATCCCGCCCGACCGCTTCATCCCGCTGGCCGAGGAACTGGGGCTGATCGTGCCGATCGGCGAATGGGTGCTGCGCACCGCCTGCGCCACCGCCGTGCTGTGGCCGGCCTCGGTGCTGGTGGCGGTCAACCTTTCCTCGGTGCAGTTCGTCCGGCCCGGCCTGCTGGAAACCGTGCAGGCGGCGCTGACCGATACCGGGCTGCCGGCCGAGCGGCTGGAGCTGGAGATCACCGAAAGCGTGCTGCTGGCCGACAACGCGGCCACGCTGGCGGTGCTGCACGCGCTGCGCGCCATGGGGGTGCGCATCTCGATGGACGATTTCGGCACCGGCTATTCCTCGCTCAGCTACCTGCGCAGCTTCCCGTTCGACAAGCTGAAGATCGACAAGAGCTTCATCCAAGGGCTTGATGAATCGGAGGAAAGTGCCGTGATCGTGCGCGCCATCGCGGCCCTCGGCGCCAGTCTCGGCATCGCCACCACGGCGGAGGGGGTGGAAACCCTTGGCCAGCTCGAACGGCTGATCGCCGATGGCTGCACCGAGGTGCAGGGCTATTTCTTCAGCCCGCCATGCCCGGCCAGCGACATCCCGCGCCTGCTGGCCGACGTCGCCGCCCGCCAGCCCGCCGCCGCCTGACCGCGCCCATGCTTTGATGCTGGCCGCCGGCGCGCCTATATAGGCCACGGGGAAATTTGCCGCCGTCATCGCGGACCAGCGTCCGCAGGGGAGAGGCCAGATATGGACGATATCGTCATCGTTGCCGCGGCACGCACGCCGGTGGGCAGCTTCAACGGCGCCTTCGGCTCGGTGCCGGCACATGTGCTCGGCACCGCCGCCATCCAGGCCGCCATTGCCCGCGCCGGAATGGACGCCGGGGACGTGGACGAGGTGATCCTGGGCCAGGTGCTCACCGCCAACCAGGGCCAGAACCCGGCCCGCCAGGCCGCCCGCGCCGCCGGCATCCCGGACGGCAAGACCGCCTTCGGCATCAACCAGGTGTGCGGCAGCGGGCTGCGCGCGGTGGCATTGGCCGCCCAGCAGATCCGCACCGGCGAGAGCGCCATCGTGATCGCCGGCGGGCAGGAGAGCATGAGCATGTCCCAGCACGGCGCCTACCTGCGCGCCGGGGCCAAGATGGGCGACATGCAACTCGTTGATACCATGATAAAAGACGGGCTGTGGGACGCTTTCTTCGGCTACCATATGGGCACCACCGCCGAGAACGTGGCCCGCGCCTACCAGATCAGCCGCGACGAGCAGGACGCCTTCGCCCTGGCCAGCCAGCAGAAGGCGTCGGCGGCGCAAAAAGCGGGCAAATTCAAGGACGAAATCGCCGCCGTCACCATCAAGGGCCGCAAGGGCGACGTGGTGGTGGCCGATGACGAGTATATCCGCCACGATTCCAGCGCCGAGACCATGGCCCGCCTGCGCCCGGCCTTCAGCAAGGACGGCACGGTCACGGCCGGAAATGCCAGTGGAATCAACGACGGCGCCTGCGCCCTGGTGGTGATGTCGGCCGCCGAGGCGGCGCGGCGGGGGCTGGCGCCGCTGGCGCGCATCGCCAGCTTCGCCACCGCCGGGGTGGACCCCTCGGTGATGGGCACCGGGCCGATCCCGTCCAGCCGCAAGGCCCTGGCGCGGGCCGGGTGGAAGGCCGATGAGCTTGATTTGATTGAGGCAAACGAGGCCTTCGCGGCCCAGGCCTGCGCGGTCAACAAGGACATGGGCTGGGATACCTCCAAAGTGAACGTGAATGGCGGCGCGATCGCCATCGGCCATCCGATTGGCGCCTCCGGGGCGCGGATTCTGGTCACTTTGCTGCATGAAATGGGCAAACGAGACGCCAAAAAGGGCCTGGCAACGCTGTGCATCGGCGGCGGAATGGGTGTGGCGATGTGCGTTGAGAGGTAACGGGCTACCGCCAAATCGGCGGTAGTTATGAAGCATAATAGTTGACTTAGGCTGCGAATATGTTGACATGGGCACGCATTCCGAGGAGGCGTGCCCATGGACTATCTGGACCCCCGCATCGCCGCCGTCCGCCGCTTCAACCGCTTCTACACCCAGAAGCTGGGCGTGCTCGGCGAGGGCCTGCTCGATGGCCCGTTCTCGCTCACCGAAACCCGCATCCTGTACGAATTGGCGCACCGCGAGGGCCTGACCGCCGCCGGGCTGGCGCGCGAGCTGGGGCTGGACAGCGGCTATCTCAGCCGCATCCTGCGCGGGTTCGAGAAGGCCGGGCTGCTGGATCGCGGCGCCGACCCGGACGACGCGCGGCGCAGCGTGCTGCGGCTGACCGACAAGGGCCGCGCCGAGTTCGCCCCGGCCGAAACCCGCTCCAGCGAGCAGGCTGCGCGCTGGCTGGCCGGTCTGGCCGCGCCGGCGGCGGGCGAGGTGGTGGCGGCGATGCGCCGGATCGAGCGGGCGCTGGGCGGCGAGCCCTCGCGCGCCTGGGTGATGCGCCCGCCGCGGCCGGGCGACCTGGGCTGGGTGATCTCCCGCCATGGCGCCATCTATGCCGAGGAATTCGGCTGGGATGGCACGTTCGAGACGCTGGTGGCGGAGATCGGCGCCGGCATCATGAAAAACCTCGACCCGGCGCGCGAGGCCGGCTGGATCGCCGAACTGGACGGGCTGCCGGTCGGTTCGGTGTTCCTGGTGCGGGTGGACGACACTACCGCCAAGCTGCGGCTGCTGCTGGTGGAGCGGCAGGCGCGCGGACTGGGCATCGGGGCGCGGCTGGTGGAGGAGTGCGAGCGCTTCGCCCGGCGCGCCGGCTATCGCAGGATCACGCTGTGGACCCACTCCGTGCTGGTGGCCGCGCGCGCCATCTATGCCCGCGCCGGCTACCAGCTGGTGGCCGCCGAGCCGTTCCATGATTTCGGCCAGGAACTGACCAGCGAGACCTGGGAGCTGGCGCTGGACTGATCCATATCAATGCCCTCCACCCCGTCTGTTCTCATGACGCACACGTTCGGCAGTGCTAGGCTGAGCGAAACGGCCGTCACAGGGAGAGACGCGGATGAGCAGGGTTGCATTGGTTACCGGCGGCACGCGCGGCATTGGCGCCGAGATCAGCCGGGCGTTGAAGAACGCGGGCCGGACGGTGGTGGCCAGCTATGCCGGCAACGACGCCGCCGCGCTGGCCTTCTCCGCCGAGACCGGCATCAAGACGATGAAGTTCGACGCCGGCGACTATGACCAGTGCAAGGCAGCCATCGAGGCCATCCATGCCGAGATCGGGCCGGTGGAAATCCTGGTCAACAATGCCGGCATCACCCGCGACGGCACCATGTCCCGCCTGTCGCGCGACATGTGGGACGCGGTGATCGACACCAACCTGGGCTCCTGCTTCAACCTGTCCAAGCTGGTGTGGGAGGACATGCGCAAGGCCAAGTTCGGGCGCATCGTCAACATCGGCAGCATCAACGGCCAGGCCGGGCAGTATGGGCAGGTGAACTACGCCGCCGCCAAATCCGGCATCCACGGCTTCACCAAGGCGCTGGCGCAGGAGGGGGCGCGCTTCGGCATCACCGTGAACGCGGTGGCGCCGGGCTATGTGGACACCGACATGGTGCGCGCGGTGCCGCCGGACGTGCTGGAGAAGATCATCGCCCGCATCCCGATGGGGCGGCTGGGCCGGGCGCACGACATCGCGCGCGGGGTGGTGTTCCTGACCGCCGAGGATGGGGATTTCATCACCGGGTCCACGCTGTCGATCAATGGCGGGCAGCATATGTATTGAGGAAGGAAGGTCTTCTTTTTGTGAACAAAAAGAAGCAAAAAAACTTTATTCGTTGGGCTTATACCTAAACGGATAAAATTTTTTGGTTCTTTTGTTCACAAAAGAACACTTACTGTTCTGCCAAAGCCGCCGCGATACGCTGCGCCAGCCGCTTGGCGACCTCACCCTTGTCCAGCCGGGGCCAGTCCTCGATGCCCGCCTCGGTGACCAGGTGCACCTCGTTCTCGCCGCCGCCCATGATGCCGGTGGCCGGGTTCACGTCGTTGGCGACGATCCAGTCGGCGTTCTTGCGGCGGCGCTTGTCCTGGGCGTGGGTGCGCAGCTCGTGGGTTTCGGCGGCGAAGCCCACCACCAGGCGGGGGCGGCTGGGGCCGGGGGCGGCGAGGGTGGCCAGGATGTCGGGGTTGGGCACCAGGGCGAGGGTCGGGGGCGCGCCGTCCGGGGTTTTCTTGAGCTTCAGGTCGGATTCGTGGGCGATGCGCCAGTCCGCGACGGCGGCGGCGAAGATGGCGGCGTCGGCGGGCAGGGCGGCCTGGCAGGCGGCGAGCATCTCGCGGGCGGTCTCCACGCGGATGGTGGCGACGCCGGCCGGGTCGGGCTGGGTGGTGGGGCCGCTGACGAGGGTGACGCGGGCGCCCAGCGCGGCCAGGGCGGCGGCGATGGCGTGGCCCTGGCGGCCGGAGCTGCGGTTGGCGATGTAGCGCACCGGGTCGATCGGCTCATGCGTCGGGCCGCTGGTGACCAGCACGTGGCGGCCGGACAGGGGCCGTGGCGCGGGGGCGAGCAGGGCGGTGACGGCATCGAGGATGGCGTGCGGCTCGGCGAGTCGGCCGGGGCCGTATTCGTTGCAGGCCATGGCGCCCTCGTCCGGCCCGATGACGGCGATGCCGCGCGCCCGCAGCGTGGCCATGTTGGCCTGGGTGGCGGCGTGCAGCCACATCCGCACGTTCATTGCCGGGGCCACCAGCACCGGCTTGTCGGTGGCCAGCAGCACGGTGGAGGCCAGGTCGTCGGCGCGGCCGGTGGCCATGCGGGCCAGCAGGTCGGCGGTGGCCGGCGCCACCACCAGCAGGTCGGCGCCGCGGGAGAGCTGGATATGGCCCATCTCGCTCTCGTCGGTGAGGGAGAACAGGTCGGTGTAGACGCGGTCCTCGCTGAGCGCCTGCAAGGTGAGGGGGGTGACGAATTCGGCGGCGTTTTTGGTGAGCACGCAGCGCACGGCGCAGCCCTGCTTGCGCAGCAGGCGGACCAACTCGATGGATTTATACGCCGCGATGCCGCCGGCGATGATGAGCAGGACGCGCTTGCCGGAGAGGGTCATTCGGGGCCTCGTAAAGAAAGGAAGGATTCTTTTTTGAAAAAAAGAACCAAAAAACTTTTATTCGTTTAGGAAGTTCTAGATGCTGGGACTCCAGCGAGGAAAAAGTTTTTTTGCCTCTTTTTGTTCACAAGAAGAAGATCTTCCTTCACAACCGCCACCCCGAATGAATCGCCGCGATCCCCCCCGAGAGGATGCGCACCTGCACTCGCGACAGCCCCGCCGCGCGCATCATCCCGGCCAGGGTATCGGCGTCGGGGAACATGCGGATGCTTTCGGCGAGGTATTGGTAGCTGTCGGCGTCGCCGGCGAAGGCCTGGCCGAGGCGGGGCAGCACGCGGAAGGACCAGGCATCGTAGAGCGGCGCCAGGGCGGCGACCTGCACGCGGGAGAATTCCAGGCAGAGGAAGCGGCCGCCGGGGCGGAGCACGCGGTGGGCCTCGCGCAGCACGGCGTCCTTGTCGGTGCAGTTGCGCAGGCCGAAGGCCATGGAGACGGTGTCCATGCAGGCATCGGGCAGCGGCAGGCGCTCGGCGTCGGCGGTGAGGAAGGCGAGGTTGGCGGCGAAGCCCTTGGCCATCGCGCGGTCTCGCCCGACCGCGAGCATGGAGGGGTTGATGTCCGACAGGATGGCCGAGCCGCCGCCGCGCGCCAGCCAGCCGAAGCTGATATCCCCGGTGCCGCCGGCGAGGTCGAGCAGGGTGCGGTGGGGGCGCGGGTCCAGCGCGGTGGCGAAGACCTGCTTCCAGGCGCGGTGGATGCCGAGCGACATCAGGTCGTTCATCAGGTCGTAGCGCGGGGCCACGCTGTCGAACACCGCGCGGACCAGGGGTTTTTTGGCCTCCTTGGGCACCTGGCGGAAGCCGAAATCGATGACGTCCTGTGGTCCGGCATTGTCGCTCATGCGGGCACTCTATAGCGTGCCGGACCATGCCGGAACTCCCCGAAGTCGAAACCGTGATGCGTGGCCTGCAGGGCGTGCTGGAGGGGCGGGTGATCCGGCGCGCGGCGGTGCACCGGGCGGGGCTGCGCTGGCCGTTTCCGCCCGGGCTGGCCGAGCGGCTGACCGGGGCGCGGGTGCTGGGGTTCCGCCGGCGGGCCAAATACATGCTGATGCGCCTCGGGGGCGAGGACAGCGTGCTGATCCATCTGGGCATGTCCGGGCGGATGCTGATCGGCCCCGCCCTGCCCAACGCGGCGCCCGCGCATGAGCACATGACGCTGGAGACCGAGGAGGGGGTGCGGGTGGGCTTCATCGACCCGCGCCGGTTCGGCTCCGTGGACCTGATGCCGACGGAGATGGAGGACTCCCACCGCCTGCTGGCCGGGCTGGGGCCGGAGCCGCTGGGGGAGGGGTTCAACGCCGCGATGCTGTCAGCGGCGCTGGCCGGGCGGCGGACGCCGATCAAGGCGGCGCTGCTGGACCAGGGGACGGTGGCGGGGCTGGGCAATATATATGTGTGCGAGGCGCTGTTCCGGGCCGGGATCTCGCCGCGCCGGCTGGCCGGGAGCGTGGGCGGGGCGCGGGCGGCGCGGCTGGTGCGCGAGATCAAGGCGACGCTCACCGAGGCGATCGCGGCCGGCGGGTCCAGCCTGCGGGACTATGTGCAGCCGGACGGGGAGCTGGGGTATTTCCAGCACGCCTGGAAGGTGTATGGCCGCGAGGGCGAGCCCTGCGCGCATTGCCCGGGGCTGCCGGGCTGTGCCGGGGTGGCGCGGCTGGTGCAGGCGGGGCGCAGCACGTTCTATTGCCCGCGCACCCAGCGCTAGCTAGAACCGCCTCGCATTCTGAAGGAGCGCGAGATGCCGGACATGATCCTGGTTGAGACGCAGGGGGCGGTCGGCCTGATCCGGCTGAACCGGCCGCAGGCGCTGAACGCGCTGTGCGACCAGCTGATGGACGAGCTGGGCACGCAGCTGCTGGCGTTCGACGCCGATCCGGCGATCGCGGCCATCGTGCTGACCGGCTCGGAGAAGGCGTTCGCCGCCGGGGCGGACATCAAGGAGATGAAGGACCGCTCGTATCCCAATGTTTTCCTGCACGATTTCATCGGCGGGCGGTGGGAGACGGTGCTGCAGGTCAAAAAGCCGGTGATCGCCGCGGTGGCCGGCTTCGCGCTGGGCGGCGGCTGCGAGCTGGCGATGATGTGCGACATGATCATCGCCGCCGATACCGCGAAGTTCGGGCAGCCGGAGATCAACCTGGGGGTGATCCCGGGGGCAGGCGGCAGCCAGCGGCTGACCCGCGCGGTGGGCAAGTCCAAGGCGATGGAGATGGTGCTGACCGGGCGGATGATGGACGCGGCGGAGGCGGAGCGGGCCAACCTGGTGACGCGGGTGGTGCCGGCCGACATGCTGATCGCCGAGGCCGTGAAGATCGGCTCCAAGATCGCCGCACTGTCGTCGGTGGCGGTGGCGATGGGCAAGGAGGCGGTGAACCGCGCCTTCGAGAGCACGCTGGTGGAAGGCGTGCGGTTCGAGCGGCGGCTGTTCCTGTCGCTGTTCGGCACGCCGGACCAGCGCGAGGGCATGGCGGCCTTCGCCGAGAAGCGCAAGCCGAGCTTCGGACGGGGGTGACGCCCTCCGGCCCGTGGCGCGGGGGCGGGTTGCCCTGCGGCGGGGCCTGGTTTCTTGACTCCGCCGCGGCCTGTGCCTAGAACCGCCCCCTTGCCCGTATCGCCTGCCGGATGGTTTCTGTCCGGTCGGTTTTCCCCCTGTGTCTGAAGAGATCCAATGGCCAATACTGCTTCGGCGCGTAAGCGCATCCGCCAGAACGAGCGCCGCAACGAGCGCAACACCGCCCGCCGGTCCCGCGTGCGCACCTTCGTGAAGAAGGTCGAGGAAGCGATCGCCGGTGGCGACAAGGCGGCCGCGGCCGAGGCGCTGCGGGTGGCGCAGCCGGAGATGCAGCGTGGCACCACGAAGGGTGTGACGCACAAGAACACGGTGGCGCGCAAGCTGTCGCGTCTTTCGGCCCGAATCAAGGCGCTGGCCGTCAACTGAGGCCCGGCCCGGGGGTGCGACGCCGCCCCCGGCCTGGTTCCTGCTTCCCGCGATGTTGTGGGGATCGGGCCGGTCGGGGCAGTTCGACGCACCTTTCAGGCACATACGCGGCGATGTTCATGCGCGATGTGGTCGCGCGCAAGTAAGCATGAATGATTACTTGGTTTGTCGCGCCGCGGTATAGGTAGTATTGCGAGGCATCGATTTTCGATTGCCTCGCCACCTGAATCCCCCTAATCATTACTGGCCGGCGACCCGCTGGGTTCCTGGTTCCGTCCAATATCTTCGTCCGCCCGCATGAAGGGTGGGGCCTGAAACTGCGCGCCGACGGCACCCGCCGGCGCGATGGGGTGAGTGTATCGTGGTTAATGGCGGGGTCGAGCGGGAGGCGGGCATGATGGCGGAACAGGCAGTTCCTGCGGAGCCGCAGCTTGCCGCCCAGTGGGCCCGCGTGCGCGGCCGCCTGCAGCAGGAGGTCGGCGACGTCGAATACCGCACCTGGCTGCGGCAGATGACGCTGGTGGGGCTGCATGGCGACGAGATCACCGTGACGCTGCCGTCGCGCTTCCTGCGCGACTGGGTGCGTAGCCATTACGGCGACCGGCTGAGCACGCTGTGGCAGGCGGAGAACCGGCGGGTGCGCCGGGTGGAGTTGCGGTTCGGCGGCCTGACGCTGGTGGGCAGCCAGCCGCCGGCCGAGGAGGCGGCGAACGGCCCGGCGCTGGCGGAATCCGCGAGCCCCCCGGCGCCGGTTGCCGAAGTGGCGCGCGGCGAAGTGGCGCGGGGTGAGGCGGGCCGGGGCGAGGAGCGGGCCGAGCGGGCGGTGGATGGCGGGCTGCTGGATCCGCGCTTCTCGTTCGACAGCTTTGTGGTCGGCAAGCCGAACGAATTCGCCTATGCCTGCGCCCGCCGGGTGGCCGATGCGCCGGCCAGCCATGGCTTCAACCCGCTGTTCCTGTATGGCGGCGTCGGCCTGGGCAAGACCCACCTGATGAACGCCATCGCCTGGGACCTGACCGACAGCGCCCGGCCGGGCGGGCCGGTCAGCGTGGCCTATATGTCGGCCGAGAAGTTCATGTACCGCTTCATCGCGGCGATCCGCAGCAAGTCCACCATGGAGTTCAAGGAGGAGCTGCGCAGCGTCGATGTGCTGATGATCGACGACCTGCAGTTCCTGATCGGGAAGGATACGACCCAGGAGGAGTTCTTCCACACCTTCAACGCGCTGGTCGATGCCGGCAAGCAGATCGTGGTGTCGGCCGACAAGTCGCCCTCCGATCTGAGCGGGCTTGAGGAGCGGGTGCGCACGCGGCTGGGCTGCGGCATGGTGGCCGATCTGCACGCGACCACGTACGAGCTGCGCATCTCCATCCTGGAGGCCAAGGCGGCGCGCGCCGGGGTGCCGGTGCCGCAGAAGGTGCTGGAGTTCCTGGCGCACAAGATCACCAGCAACGTGCGTGAGCTGGAAGGCGCGCTGAACCGGCTGATCGCGCATGCCAACCTGTTCGGCCGCGCGGTGACGCTGGAGGCCACCCAGGAGGTGCTGCACGACATCCTCAAGGCGCATGACCGGCGGGTGACGATCGAGGAGATCCAGCGCCGGGTGTCCGAGCACTGGAACATCCGGCTGACCGACATGTCCTCCGCCCGGCGGGCGCGCGCGGTGGCCCGGCCGCGGCAGGTGGCGATGTACCTGGCCAAGCAACTCACCAGCCGCTCCCTGCCCGAGATCGGCCGCAAGTTCGGCAACCGCGACCACACCACGGTGATGCATGCGGTGAGCCGGGTGGCCGAACTGATGGCGGTGGACAGTTCCTTCGCCGAGGATGTGGAGTTGCTGCGCCGGATGCTTGAATCCTAGGCGAATCCCGGCTTTGCGGCGTATCACCGGGTTGCTACAGTGGACGACCGATTCGCTGGCGCGGGGGCTCGCCTGTCCAGCTTACCCAGAGGCCGGTCCAAGAGGATGACCCGATGAAGTTCAAGGCCGACCGCGCGACCCTTCTGCGGGCGCTTGCCCATGTGCAGAGCGTGGTGGAGAAGCGCAACACCATCCCCATCCTCGCCAACGTCATGATCGCCGTGCGCGACGGCAAGCTGACCCTGACCGCCACCGACATGGAAATCGCCGTCGTCGAGGACGTGGCCGCCGCCACCAGCCGCAACGGCGCCTGCACCGCGCCGGCCTCCACGCTGTACGAGATCGTGCGCAAGCTGCCCGACGGCGCGGAGGTGGAGCTGGACTGCCCGGGCGGGGACGCGCAGCTCGCGCTGCGGGCCGGGCGCTATGCGACCAGCCTGGTGGTGCTGCCGACCGAGGATTTTCCCTCGATGACCGCCGGCACGCTGCCGCATAAATTCGCCTTGCCGGCGCATACGCTGCGCGCGCTGATCGATCGCACGCGCTTCGCCATCAGCACCGAGGAAACCCGCTACTACCTCAACGGCATCTACTTGCATGCCGGCGAGAGCGACGGCGTGCCGGTGCTGCGCGCGGTGGCCACCGACGGCCACCGGCTGGCCCGGGTGGAGGAGCCGCTGCCGGAGGGCGCGGCCTCGATGCCCGGCGTGATCGTGCCGCGCAAGACCATCAACGAACTGCGCAAGCTGCTGGACGAGGTGACCTCGGATGTGGAGGTGGCGCTGTCGGACACCCGCATCCAGTTCCGCGTCGGCGCCATCACGCTGACCAGCAAGCTGATCGACGGCACCTTCCCGGAATACGAGCGGGTGATCCCGCGCGACAACGACAAGGTGCTGCGCGTCGGCAAGAAGGACTTCTCCGACGCGGTGGCGCGCGTGGCGGCGATTTCGTCGGAGCGTTCGCGCCCGGTGAAGCTGTCGCTGGCGCGCGACCTGCTGGTGCTGTCCGCCTCCAGCCCCGAGCAGGGGACGGCGACCGAGGAACTGGACGGCGACCGGGTGAAATACGAGTCCGGCCCGCTGGAGATCGGCTTCCAGGCGCGCTACCTCAACGACATCACCGACCAGATCACCGACCAGGTGGAGTTCCGCTTCGCCGACGGCGCCGCCCCCACCGTGGTGCAGGATGCCGCGGACAGCAGCGCGCTGTATGTGCTGATGCCGATGAGGGTCTGACGACGGCGGGCCAGACTCGCCCGCCCGCCGTGCCCGCGCTGCGCCTGCTGCGCCTCAGCCTCAGCCAGTTCCGCAGCTATGCGAGGCTGACCTGGCAGCCGGCCGGGCGGATCGTGGTGATCGCCGGCGCCAATGGCAGCGGCAAGACCAACCTGCTGGAGGCGATCTCGCTGCTGGTGCCCGGCCGTGGGCTGCGCGGCGCGCGGATCGGCGACCTGGTGCGCCGTGGCGCCACTGCCTGGGCCGTGAACGGCCGCTTCGCCACGCCCGAGGGGCCGGTGGAGATCGCCACCGGCACCCCGCCCGATGGGCCGGCCGACCGGCGGGTGTTCCGGCTCGATGGGGTGGCGCCGCGCAGCCAGGCGGAGTTGGCCGCCCATGCCGCCGCGGTGTGGCTGACGCCGCAGATGGACCGGCTGTTCCAGGAGGGGCCTTCCGGCCGGCGGCGCTTCCTTGACCGGCTGACCTTTGCGCTGGAGCCCGGCCATGCCCGCGAGGTGGCGGCGTTCGACACCGCGATGGCGCAGCGCAACCGCCTGCTGGCGGAGCGGCGGGACGACCGGGCCTGGCTGGCCGGGCTGGAGGAGTCCATGGCGCGCCACGCGGTGGCTGCGACCGCCGCGCGCATGGGGCTGGTGGCGCGGCTGAACGCGACGCCGGCCGGTGCTTTTCCGCAGGCCCGGATGGCGCTGCTGTGCCCGATCGCGGCGCGGCTGGCCGAGCGCCCGGCGCTGGAGGTGGAGGACTGGCTGCGCGGCGCCCTGGAGGCCGGGCGCGGGGCGGATGCGGCCAGCGGTTCCTCCGCCCTGGGCGCGCACCGCGCCGATATGGGCCTGGAGGATGCCGCCAGCGGCCTGCCGGCGGCACTGGCCAGCACTGGCCAGCAGAAAGCGCTGCTGATCGGCGTGGTGCTGGCCCATGCCGCGTTGCTGGCCGAGGCGCGCGGGGCGGCGCCGCTGCTGCTGCTGGACGAGCCGGTGGTGCATCTGGACGCGGGCCGCCGCGCCGCCCTGTTCGCGGCCCTCGTCGCCGGGCCGGCGCAGTGTTTCATGACCGGTACGGACAGCGATGTGTTCGCGCCGTTGCGTGGGGTCGCGGAGGGGGTGCGCACCGGGGACGAGGGGCTGGATGCCGATCCGGCGTTTCCGGCGCCAGGGGCCTGAGCGGCGCTGCCCCGCGCCCCGCCCATATATGAAGTATCGGGGGCCGAGCCCCTGGACCTCGATATTTTAAGCCATGATATCTCAAAGGGTTGAGGTCCAGGGGCTCGGCCCCTGGCGGGTCCGGGCAGAGCCCGGCGCCTGCCTTTGCCTTGCCGCCCTCCGTCCCCGCCGCATCCGGCGACGGAGGTGGCTAAATCCGCGCATCTGCTCTATAATTCCGGCTTTCCCGATACACTCTGGAGCACCAAGCCGGCATGAGTGACACCGCCGCGCCGACCCCCGATTCCGACCCCTCGATTCCCGATGCGTACGACGCCTCCTCCATCTCCGTGCTGCGCGGGCTGGATGCGGTTCGCAAGCGGCCGGGGATGTATATCGGCGATACCGATGACGGTTCCGGCCTGCACCACATGGCCTTCGAGATCATCGACAACGCCGTGGACGAGGCGCAGGCGGGCTTCGCCGACCAGGTCTCGCTGGTGCTGAACGGCGACGGCAGCGTGACCGTGCGCGACAACGGCCGCGGCATCCCCACCGACATCCATTCCGAGGAGGGCGTGTCCGCCGCCGAGGTGGTGCTGACGCGACTGCATGCCGGCGGCAAGTTCAACCAGAACTCCTACAAGGTCTCGGGCGGCCTGCACGGCGTGGGCGCCGCGGTGGTGAACGCGCTGTCGGAATGGATGGAGGTGCGCATCTGGCGAAACGGGGTGGAGCATTTCATCCGCTTCCGCCACGGCGATGCCGAGGCGCCGCTCTGCGTGGTGGGGCCGTCCGACGGGCCGACCGGCACCGAGGTGACCTTCAAGCCCAGCACCGGCACCTTCACCAAGGTGGAGTTCGATTTCGCGGTGCTGGAGCGCCGGCTGCGCGAGCTGGCCTTCCTAAATTCCGGGCTGACCATCGTGCTGCGCGACGAGCGGCACGCGCCGGCGGTGGAGACGACGTTCTTCTACGAGGGCGGGCTGGTCGCCTTCGTCGCCTGGCTGGACCGCGCCAAGACGCCGGTGATCAACGCCCCGATCAGCGTGACCGCGCGCGAGGGCGCGCCGGGCGTGAACATGGCCGATATCCGCGTGGAGTTCGCGCTGTCGTGGAACGACAGCTTCCACGAGACGATGCTGTGCTTCACCAACAACATCCCGCAGCGCGACGGCGGCACCCATCTGGCCGGATTTCGCCAGGCGCTGACCCGCGTGGTGACCAAATACGCCGAGGGCATGGGCAAGAAGGACAGCCTCGCCCTGGTCGGCGACGACATGCGCGAGGGCATGACGGCGGTGCTGTCGGTGAAGGTGCCGGACCCGAAATTCTCCAGCCAGACCAAGGACAAGCTGGTTTCCTCCGAGGTGCAGCCTGTGGTGCAGGCCGCCGTGGCCGATGCCGTGTCGCACTGGTTCGAGACGCATCCGCGCGAGGCCAAGAGCATCATCCAGAAGGTGATGGACGCCGCCTCGGCGCGCGAGGCGGCCCGCAAGGCGCGCGAGCTGACGCGGCGCAAGGGCGTGCTGGACGTCTCCACCCTGCCGGGCAAGCTGGCCGACTGCCAGGAGCGCGACCCGGCGAAATGCGAGATCTTCATCGTCGAGGGCGACAGCGCCGGCGGCTCGGCCAAGCAGGGGCGGGACCGCAAGTTCCAGGCGATCCTGCCGCTGAAGGGCAAGATCCTGAACGTGGAGCGCGCGCGCTTCGACCGCATGCTGGGCAGCGCCGAGATCGGCACGCTGATCACCGCGCTGGGCACCGGCATCGGGCGCGGCGAGCCGGAGCAGGGCGGCTTCGACATCACCAAGCTGCGCTACCACCGCATCGTCATCATGACCGACGCCGATGTGGACGGCTCGCATATCCGCACGCTGCTGCTGACGTTCTTCTTCCGCCAGATGCCGGAGCTGCTGGAGCGCGGGCACCTGTATATCGCCCAGCCGCCGCTGTACCGCGCCAAGCGCGGCAATGACGAACGCTATCTGAAGGACGACGCGGCGCTGGAGCGCTTCCTGCTGGACAAGGTGCTGGCCGAGGCGCGGCTGACCTATGCCAATGGCGACGTGTTCGCCGGCCCGGAACTGGATGCCGAGGCGGCCTGGCTGCGCGAGGCCGGGCAACGGCTGCGCCGGCTGTCCACGCTGGTGCCGGTGGCGCTGCTGGAGCAGGCGGCGATCGCCGGGGCGCTGACGCCGGATGCCGGGCGGGTCACCGAGGTGTCGGCGGTGTTGCAGGCACGGCTGAACGCGATCTCGCTGCCCGCCGAGCGGAGCTGGGTGGTGGCGCCGCTGGCCGGGGGGCTGACGATGCGCCGCATGGTGCGCGGCGTGGCGGAGGCGCACACGCTGGACGCCGCGACCCTGCGCAGCGCCGAGGCACGTTGGCTGAACGAGCGCGCGGGCGAACTGGCCCGCCGGTTCGCCGAGCCCGCCCGGCTGAAGCTGGACAGCGCCGAGGCGGTGGCGCACGGCCCGGCCAGCGCGTTCGACCGCATCATCGCTCAGGGCCGCCGCGGCCTGACCATCCAGCGCTTCAAGGGGCTGGGCGAGATGAACCCGGACCAGCTGTGGAAGACGACGCTGGACCCGGCGGTGCGCACGCTGCTGCAGGTGGAGGTCGGCGACAAGGACGACGCCGAGGGGGTGTTCTCCACCCTGATGGGCGACGTGGTGGAACCCCGGCGCGACTTCATTGTCGGCAACGCGCTGAAGGTGGCCAACCTGGACGTCTGAGCCGCGGCCCGGGGGCGGGTGCTCCTTGCCTCGGAATGCGGCATTATGGCCCGGCGCGATGACGGCGGACGCGGCCGATGGCTCGGTGAGCACGTCCGACGGACTTCCTTCGCCACACGGCCGTCGCGGGCGATACCACGCGCGGCCGCGGCGGCACGAACTGCCGGCGATGCGGTATCAGCCTGGGCAGGGGGCTGGCGAGGGGCTTGGCGCAGCTCGGCGGATTTTTTCGTCCTTTTCCGTGCCCTATTTTGGCGACCGGGCCGGATGCAGCACCAGCTTCTCGATCTCGACGGCGATGAACACGATGCTGGACAGCGCGAAGCAGCCTGCCAATTCGATCACCGAAAGCGGCTCGGTGCCGAAGATGGCGTTCAGGGGCGGCGCATAGACCACCGCCATCTGCAGCGCGACCGTCACGAGCACGGCCAGCAGCATTGGCTTGTTGGTCATCACCCCCTGGCGGAACAATGAGTCGCGTTCGGAGCGGATCGCCAGCACGTGGCCCAGCTGCGAGAGGGTGAGCACGGTGAACACCATCGTCTGCCAGTGCGCGGGTCCTTGGCCCATGGCGACGACCTGGGTCAGCAGGGCGATGCCGGCCATGAGCAGGCCGACCCAGATGATGTGCCGCCCCATGCCGCGTGCGAACATGCTCTCCTGCGCCGGGCGGGGCGGGCGCTGCATCGTCAGCCGCTCGGCGGGCTCGGCGGCCAGGGCGAGGCCCGGCAGGCCATCGGTGACAAGGTTGATCCACAGGATCTGGATCGGCAGCAGCGGCACCGGCAGGCCCAGGAAGGGGGCGAGGAAGATGGTCCAGATCTCGGCCGAGTTGCAGGTGACGGCGTAGCGCACGAACTTGCGGATGTTGTCGTAGATGCGCCGGCCCTCGTGCACGGCTACGACGATGGTGGCGAAGTTGTCGTCCAGGAGGACCAGGCTGGCCGCGTCGCGCGCCACGTCGGTGCCGCCGCGCCCCATCGCGACGCCGATATCCGCCCGCGCCAGGGCCGGCGCGTCGTTGACCCCGTCGCCGGTCATCGCCACCAGCGCACCGCCGTGCTGGAGCGCCGCGACGATGCGGATCTTCTGCGCGGGATCGACGCGGGCATAGACACGCAGGCCCGCCACCTTGCGAGCCAGTTCGTCGTCCGGCATGGCGGCGAGCGCACTGCCGGTGGTCGCGTGGTCGGTCGGCCCGGCGATGCCGAGCGCGCGGGCAACGGCGAGCGCGGTGGCGGGGTGGTCGCCGGTGATCATGACCGGCACGATCCCGGCGGCATTGCAGGTGGCAACCGCGGCGCGGGCCTCCGGGCGCGGCGGGTCGATGAGGCCGATCAGGCCGAGCAGCGTCAGGTCCTGTTCAGCCTCGGCGTCGTCGGCGGCGGGCAGGCTGTCCCAGTGGCGGAAGGCGAAGGCCAGCACGCGCAGCCCGTCGTCGGCCATGCGATGCGCGGCCTGCAGCATCTGGGCAGGGTCGCAGGGCGCGGTGCGATCGACGGTGGCAACGCGGGCGCAGCGCGCCAGCACGACCTCGGGCGCGCCCTTGGTGTAGGCCACCAGGCCAGCGGGCGCCCGGTGGAACGTGGTCATGCGCATGCGCTCCGAGTCGAACGGCATCTCCATCACGCGTGGCGTAGCGGCCGCCAGCACCGTTCCGTCATGCCCGGCGGCCCGGGCTGCCTGCCACAGCGCGAGTTCCGTGGGGTCGCCGTTCGGCGCGCCATCCCTGCCGGGTGCCACGTCGCTGCACAGCGCCATCGCCTCCAGCAGACGCGCATCCGGCATCCGCGCCCCGTCCAGCGCCGCGACCTCCTGGCGCCCCGACCACAGCACTGCCTCGGTCGCCTGCATCCGGTTCTCGGTCAGTGTGCCGGTCTTGTCCGAGCAGATGACGGAGACGGACCCCAGCGTCTCCACCGCCGGCAGGCGCCGGATCAGGGCGTTGGCCTGCACCATCCGCCGTGCGCCCAGCGCCAGCAGCACGGTCACCACCGCCGGCAGCGCCTCGGGGATCGCCGCCACCGCCAGGCTCAGCGCGGTCAGCAGCATGTGCAAGGGCGGTTCGCCGCGCAGGATGCCGATGGCCAGGATCACCACGCAGATCGCCACAGCGGCGAGAGCCAGATGGCGCCCGAGCACCGACAGGCGTCGCTGCAAAGGGGTCAGTGTCTCCGGCGTCTCGGCGAGCATGCCGGCGATGCGGCCAAGCTCCGTGGCCATCCCGGTCGCGACCACCACGCCGCGGCCGCGTCCGAACAGCACCGCCGTGCCCTTGTAGGCCATGTTCGTCCGGTCGCCGAGCGTCAGTTCGGTTTCGGCCAGCGGCCCGCTGCTCTTCTCGACCGGGACGGATTCGCCGGTGAGCGCCGCTTCCCCCAGTTTCAGGGCATGCACCTCGATCAGCCGAAGGTCGGCCGGGATTGCATTGCCGGCCTCCAGGAGCACGATGTCGCCGGGCACCAGCGCGGCGGCGGAAACGCTCTGCGCCACGCCGCCGCGCACCACCGTCGCCTGGCCGGCGGCCATGCGGCGCAGCGATGCGAGGGTATTGGCGGCACGGTATTCCTGGATGAAGCCGACCACCGCGTTCAGCGCCACGATGGCGACGATGGCGATCGTGTCGCCGGCCTCGCCGACCAGGCCGGCGACCAGCGCGGCGGCGATCAGTATCAGCGTCATGAAGTTGGTGAACTGGCCAAGCGCCATGCGCCACGGCCCGCGGGCGGTCCGTTCGCGGATGGCGTTCGGTCCGTGCTCCGCCAGAAGCCCCGCCGCGGCCGCCTCGGTGAGCCCCCGCGCCGTGTCCGCGCCGAGCTGGCGCAGCACCGCTGCCGCGCCCATCGCGTGCCATGGCGGCACCCTGGCGGGAGTGTCAGCCATGCAGGAACATCGCACGCATGGCGATGACATAGAACGGCGCGATGATCGCCGCACTGCCACCGACATGCCCGATCGGGAACGCCAAACCCTGGCCCCGCAGCAGGATGTTCATGCCGACGAACCCGATCAGCATGACGCCGAAGCCGGCCGACGGCACATGGCCAGGCCGACACGACGATACATGCTCTCCCCTCGCTGCGCGAAGTCCGCCACGGCCAGGATCAGCAGGTTGAACACACAGGACCCCAGCGCATCGCCAACGACAATGTCCACCGACCCGGTAAGCGTGACCGCGCTGGCCCCGGTCACGAGTTCCGGCAGCGACGTTGCAATGGCCAACAGAACCAGGCAGATCCAGTTGCCGGACAGGCCGGTCTTGTCGGAAATCACGTCGGCGCTGTGGCACAGTTGCGGCGCCGCCGCGGCGACAATGCCGAGGCAGGCCGCAAACCGCAACCAAGTCGTGACCAGCGCGTCCATGGGCTGCTGCACCTGAATCTGAGTGCCCATGGTCAAAGTCGATTCGGGGCTTCGAATCAAGCCCTGATTCACGGCAACATACGGCAGCCCATTGGCGAGATAAAATTTTTCGGTGCCTTCTCCTCCATGAGGCCACTCTGATTTGAGTTGCGCGGATCATTGCGATCCGGATCTTCATGGCGCAGCTGCCGGAACTGACCAACATGCCATCGCTGACCTATGTGATGGTCGCGCGCGGGCTTGCCGTCATCTAGCTGTTCCCGCGGCTGACCAAGGCGGTGCCCTCGCTGCTGATCCGCATTATCGTGCTGACCGCCATCTCGCTGCCGCTGAAGATGGACATCCGTAGTGTGGGCGACATGCGCCAACTGTCCTCCATCTTGCCGGTGTTCCTGCTGCCGCGGGTGCCGCGCACCCTGGCGACGCTGTGGCTGGTGCTGCCCTATGCGGCGCGTCGGTGGAGGTGCTGCACGTGCTCGGCCGGCGCGATGTGGCAATGGCGCTCGCCGATTTCAGCGGCACGCTGGGTGCGGAGGCGCGCGACACGCTGCCGGGTGAACTGGCCGGCCTGGACGAACAGAAATCCAAGTTCGCCCAGCGACGGGGCCGATTGCTGCTGGACGAGGCTCGCGCGCGCCTGGCAGCCGCTGGCGTGGTCGATGTCGCCACAAAGCCGCGCCACGGCGAGTTGGTGGAGACGGTGCGGGAATTCGAGATTGGCGCCGATATGATCGTGATCGGCAAGCGCGGCGAGGCGGCCGATTTCGCCACGCTGCCTGAAGGCAGTGGATCACGTCGCCAGAAGTCCGATCTTCGACGGGCTGGACTGTCGGCTGCTCACCGCGGGCGCGGATACACCCGAGACGCGCAGGCGCCTGGACGATGCCGTGTCCCTGTTGTGCGCCGCCGGCTATGTGGTGCAGGCCGATATCGTGCCCGGCCCGGCCGACGCCGCGATCGCCCGCCGGGTCGAAGCCGACGGCATCGATCTGCTGGTGATGGGCGCCTACGGCCATTCCCGTATCCGCAGCCTGGTGATCGGCTCCACCACCACCGAGTTGATCCGCTCGTGCAAAATCCCGGTGGCGCTGTTCCGCTAAGGCGGTCCGCTAAGGCGCCGACGATCGAGGCTTCGTGCTGCTGCCGTTGCCCCGCCCGGCGGGGGGCGGGTGATCTGCCGCATACTCCAATTGCAATTCACTCGCAATTGCGTTACCCATCGCCGTCAACGCATATCAACCGGCGATCGATCCGCCGGCAGACGGAGCCATCATGAATGACACCACCCCGGCGCCCGCCCAGGCGCCGCATCCCGGCACCGGCCCGCCCGCCATCAACAGCGCCGAATTGCTCGCCGGCACCCGCGAGGTGCTGATCCAGCACGGCGCCGAGACCTACCGCCTCAAGCTTACCAGCAGCAACAAGCTGATCCTGACCAAGTAGCCCGCCTTTCCGCCCAGCCAGCCCGTCCCGCCGAGCGCCTCGCGCCGCGGGCACCGCCAGCCAGGTCTTCCCCCTCGAAGGACGATCCCTGGCATGGCCTCCCGCCATCTGCTCACCGCTGCCCTGTTGACCCTGCCCGCCACCGCCCTGGCGCAGCAGCCGGACCCGCAAGGCGCCACCACCCTGCCGACGGTCGGCGTCACCGCCACCCGTGGCGCCAGGCCGATCGACCAGGTGCCCGCCACCGTCACCATCACCGACGACGTGCAGCTGGAGCGCCAGGGCGCCATCCGCCCGTCCGACGTGGTGCGCTACGAACCCGGCGTCACCGTCGGCAACCAGCCGGCCCGCGGCGGGCAGACCAACTACGTGATCCGCGGCATCGGCGGCAACCGCGTGCTGGTGCTGCAGGACGGGCTGCGCGTGCAGGACTTTCCCGGCACCAATACCGGCGCCGGCACCTATACCCGCGACTTCACCGACCTCGGCACCATCAAGCGCATCGAGATTCTGCGCGGCCCCGCCAGCGCCCTGTATGGGTCCGACGCGCTGGGTGGCGTCGTCAACTACATCCTGAAGGACCCGGCCGACTACCTCGACGCCACCGGCCGCGACCTCTATTTCAGCGGCAAGCTCGGCTATTCCGGCGCCGACAACTCGCTCGCCGAGACCCTCACCGGCGCCGCCCGCACCGGCAAGACCGAGTTCATGCTGCTCTACACCCGCCGCGACGGGCACGAGGTGCAGACCAACGGCGGCATCAAGGCCAATCCGCAGGTCTACCAGTCGAACGCGCTGCTGGCCCGCATGGTGGTCCACGCCACCGACGCCGACACCATCCGCCTCACCGGCGACTACACCCAGCGCCGCACCGCCACCGAGCTGCACACCGAGGAGGTCAACACCGCCCCCGCCGGCTTCACGCCCGGCAGCAACGTGCTGTCCTCGTATGGCCGCGACAGCACCTGGCGCGGCGGCCTGGCGCTGGACTGGACGCATGACGCCCCGGTGCTGTTCATCGACAGCGTCAGGCTGCGCGCCTCCTATTCGCGGCTGGACCGCGACGAGCAGACCGCGCTCGGCCGCGCCGTCTATGGCGGCGGCGCCGCGCCCACCACGCCCAACCGCCTGCGCCGATCGGATTTCGGCTTCACTCAGGACCTGTTCAGCGCCGACCTGCAGTCCAACACCGCCCGCACGCTATTCGGCGCCGAGCACGCCTTCACCTATGGCGCCAGCGTCGATGTCACCACCAGCAGCCGCCCGCGCATGCGCACCGAAACCAATCTCGTGACCGGCGTGGCCAGCAACATCGTCGCGGCCGAGACCTTCCCGAACAAGAACTTCCCCGACACCACTACCACCCAGGCCGGCATCTTCGTGCAGGACGAGATCAGGCTGGGCCGGCTGGAGATCACGCCCGCGCTGCGGCTGGACCTCTACGACCTGCGCCCGCACGGGGATGCCGATTTCATCCGCTCCAGCAGCGGCCTCAAGGTCCACCCGCTTTCCCAGGTCTCGGTGTCGCCCAAGCTCGGGCTGCTCTATCATCTCACCGAGCAATACTCCGTCTACGCGCAATACGCGCACGGCTTCCGTCCGCCGCCGTATGACAGCACCAATTTCGGCTTCACCAACGCCGCCTTTGGCTACCAGATACTGCCGAATGCCGGGCTGAAGAGCGAAACCTCGGACGGCGCGGAAATCGGGCTGCGCGGCAAGTACGACCGGGCCTCCTGGCAGGTCAGCACCTTCTACAACCAGTACGGCAACTTCATCGACACCCGCACCGTCGGCGTCTCGCCGGCCGGGCTGCTGCAATTCCAGTACACCAATCTGTCCAACGTGAAGATCTGGGGGATGGAGGCCAAGGGCGACGTGCGGATCACCCCGCAATGGACGCTGCGCGGCGCCTTCGCCTGGGCGCGCGGCGAGGATTCCGGCACCGGCAAGCCGATCGACTCGATCGACCCGGTCAAGCTGGTCGCCGGCCTGTCTTGGCAGAGCAGCGCCGGGCTGGGCGCCGATGCGGTGCTCACCGCCGCCCTGGCGCATGACCGGGTCAGCGACCCCAGCTACTACAAGGCCCCCGGCTACGCCACGCTGGACCTGATGGCGCATTACGAGGTGACCGCCAACCTCAAGCTCAATGCCGGCATCTTCAACGTGCTCGACGCCAAATACATCGTCTCGCAGGATGTGAACGGCCTGTCGCGCACCAGCGCGGTGCGCGACCTCTACACCCAGCGCGGCCGCTACTTCGCGGTCAACGCCACCGCGCGCTGGTAGCCACGGTGTCGGGCCTGGCCCTTCCGCGCCCCGGCGCGCGGCCCGCCGCGCGGCGCTGGCCGGCCCGGCCGGCAGCCGCGCGCGTCGCGCCCCGCCCGGCCGCATCGCCGGTCACGCTGGCGCGGCCGGAAGCGCCGCGCCGGCCGCCGGCTGCCGGGCGGCGGGGGGCAGGCGGACCACTGGCGGTTTCGCTACTGGGCCATGCCGCGCTGTTGGTCGCCGGCCTCGCCGCCACGCTGCTGCTGCCGGTCACGCCGCCGTCGCCGCCCGCCGTCAACCTGCCCGGCTTCAGCGTCGAACTCGCCATCGCACCCGCGGCGGCGTCCGCGCCGATTTCCGCACCGGCGCCGGCGCCGGTGGCGCTGGGCGGGGCGGTGCCCCTGCCGCCACCGCCCGCTGAGCCGGTGGTGCCCCCGGCCGCCGAGCTGGTCACCGAACTGGCCGCCGAGTTGGCCGCCATGCTCCCGGCCCCGGAAGCCCCGCCCGCCCCGGTGCTGGTGCCGGTGCCCAGCGCCGCCGCGTTGGCCGCCACCCTGGCCGACCCGGCAGCGCCGCCGCCGCCGACGCTGGCGCCGCCTCCCATCCCCACACCCCCGCCGATGCCGCCGCATGCCCGCGCCTTGCCGCAAGCTGCCCCCATCCCCGCTACGCCGACTCCAGCCAAGCCGGTTGCGGCCCGGCCAACCCCGGCCCGGCCAACCCCGGCCCGGCCAACCCCAGCCAGGCCGGCGCAGCCTCGGCGCGCCGCTGCCAAAGCCGCGCCCTCCCAACCCAGCCCTTCCCAACCCGCCGCCCCCGGCTCCGCCGCGCCCGCCGCCCAACCTCCGGCATCGCCACCCGCCGACGCCGCCCCCCTGCTCATCGCCAACCCCCGTTTCCGCCTGCCGCCGCGCCCGCCCGCCTATCCGCGCCGCGCGGTGGAACTGCGCGCCCAGGGCGAGGCGCTGATCGGCGCCCTGCTGGACCCCGCCGGCACCCCGCACGACCTGCGCGTGCTGCGCTCCTCCGGCCACCCCATGCTCGACCGCGCGGCGCTGGATGCCGTTGGCGGCTGGGCGTTCGAGCCGGGGCAGCGCGGCGGCCAGCCAGTGCCATCGCGTGTCGAAATCCCCGTCCGCTTCACCCTTCGTTGAACAGGAGCACCCCCATGCCCCGCCCATCCGACCTGGCCGACCGCCGCGCCACCCTGGCCGCCGCCGAGCCGCGCCTGTACCCGCGCGACCTCGCCGCCCGCCTCGGCGTCACCGAGGCCGATATCGTGGCGCCGGACGATGGCCACGCTGCCACCCGCCTGCGGCCGGACTGGCGCGCCCTGCTCGGCGGCCTGCACCGTCTCGGCCCGGTGATGGCGCTCACCCGCAACGCCGACGCGGTGCACGAGAAGCACGGCACCTATGGAGCGCTGCAAGGCGGCGGCCAGGTGGCGCTGTTCGTCGGCGAGGCGATCGACCTGCGCCTGTTCCTCGGCAATTGGTGCGCCGCCTGGGCGGTGGAGCAGAACGGCCGCCGCAGCCTGCAATGCTTCGCCGCCGACGGCACCGCCGTCCACAAGGTGTTCGCCACCGCCGAAACCGACGCGGATGCCTGGGCCAGCCTGGTCGCCACCCACGCCGAGCCCGGCCTGCCGCCCTTCGCCGCCGCCGCCCCCACACCGCCCGCCGCCTCGCGCGACGATGCCGCGATCGACATCGCCGGGCTGCGGGCCGCCTGGGACGCGCTGCGCGACACCCATGCGTTCCACGCCTTGCTCGGCCGCTTCGGTGTCGCCCGCACCCAGGCCCTGCGCCTGGCCGGCCCCGCCCGCGCCCGCCCGGTTGCGGCCACGGCCTTGCGCGCCGTGTTGCTGGCGGCCTCGGCCACGGCGATGCCGGTCATGGTCTTCGTCGGCAATCCCGGCTGCATCCAGATCCATTCCGGCCCGGTGCGGGCGCTGCGCGAGACCGGCCCCTGGTTCAACGTGCTCGATCCGGGGTTCAGCCTGCATCTGCGCGAAACCGCGATCGACACCGCCTGGGTGGTGACCAAGCCCACCGACGACGGCACGGTCACCTCGCTGGTACTGTTCGACGCCGCCGGCGCCACCATCGCCATGCTGTTCGGCGCCCGCAACCCGGGCCGGCCGGAACTGGCGGACTGGCGCGCCCTCTGCGCCGGGCTGCCGCCGCGATGAGGCGCCGCGCCCTGCTGTTGGCGCCCTTGCTGGCGGCCGCCGCCGCCCCTGAGCGCGTCCTCACCCTGGGTGGCGCGGTGACCGAGGCGGTGTTCGCCCTCGGCGCCGCCGACCGGCTGGTGGGCACCGACCTCACCAGCCGCTACCCGGAGGCCGCCGCGGCGCTGCCGAAAACCGGCTATCTGCGGGCGCTGGGGGCGGAAGGGGTGCTGTCGCTGCGCCCCAGCCTGGTCCTCGCCTCCGCCGATGCCGGCCCGCCCGCCGCCCTGCGTCAGGTCGCCGCCGCCGGGGTGCGCATCGTCACCCTGCCGGAAGCGCATGCGCCGACGGCGGCGCTGGACCGCATCGCCGCCATCGCCGCCGCCCTGCACCGCGACCCGTCGCCGCTGCTGGCCCGGCTGCGCGCCGACCTCGCGCAGGTGCAGGCCGATATCGCGACGCTTCCGGCCCGCCCGCGCGTGCTGTTCCTGCTCTCCGCCGGCCGTGGCGCCCCGCTGGCCGCCGGCGCCGACACCGCGGCCGACGCCATGCTCCGCCTGGCCGGCGCCCGCAACGCCATCGCCGGCCACGCCTACCGCCCGATCTCCGCCGAGGCGGTGCTGCTGGCGGCCCCCGAGCTGATCGTCACCACCGACGACACGCTGGCCGGACTCGGCGACGCCGGCGCCCTGCTGGCGCTGCCGGGCCTCGCCGCCACCCCGGCCGGGCGGGGGCGGCGGGTGGCGGCGTTCGATGCGCTCTATCTGCTCGGCTTCGGCCCCCGCCTGGCCGGCGCGCTGCGCCACTTGGCGCTGGCCGTGCATCCGGATGCCGCACTTCGCCCGCTGCCCTCCGCCGGGGCCCCGGCGGGATGATCGCCACCGCGATTCACCCCCCGAAAAACATGGTTTTTGCCGGTCTGGGAGGCATGTTTCTGCTCGCTTTGCTGCTGGAAACCCTGCTCGGCCCGGTGCCGATCGCCCCCGCGCGGCTGCTGCACCTGCTGCTCGGCGCGCCGGCCGACGCCACCGAGGCGGCGGTGCTGTGGCAGATCCGCCTTCCGCGCGCGCTGCTGGCGGTGGCGGTCGGCGCCGCCCTGGGGATGGCCGGGGCGGCGCAGCAGGGATTGTTCCGCAACCAGCTCGCCGACCCCGCGCTGATCGGCGTCTCCGCCGGGGCGGCGCTGGCGGCGGTTGCCGGCATCGTGTTCGCCGCGCCTTTGCAGGCGCTTGCCCCGGTGCCCCCCGGCCTGCTGGTGCCGCTGCTGGCATTCGGCGGCGGGCTGGCCGCCTCCTTGCTGGCGCTGCGGCTGGCGGGCGGGGATACCGCCGGGCTGCTGCTGGCCGGCATCGCGGTGAACGCCGCCTGCGGGGCGGCCACCGGCCTGCTGGTCACCCTGAGCGACGACCGGCAGCTGCGCGACATCACCTTCTGGACCATGGGCAGCCTGGCCGGCGGCGGCTGGCTCGGCGGCGGCATCGCGCTGCTGGCCAGCCTGATCGCGGCCGCGATGATCCTGCCGGCGGCGCCCGCGCTCGATGCCCTGCTGCTTGGCGAGCGCGAGGCGGGGTGGCTGGGGGTGCGGGTGGACCGGCTGCGGCTGCGCGTGGTGGTGGCGACCGCGCTGGCGGTGGGCGCGGCGGTGGCGGCGGCGGGGATCATCGGCTTCGTCGGGCTGGTGGTGCCGCACCTGCTGCGGCTGCTGGGCCAGCCGCGCCATGGCGTGCTGCTGCCGGGGGCGGCGCTGCTGGGCGCCGCGCTGCTGCTGCTGGCGGATACGCTGGCGCGCGGCGTGGCCGCACCGGCGGAATTGCCGGTGGGGCTGGTGACCTCGGCCCTCGGCGCGCCGTTCTTCATCGCGCTGCTGCTGCGGCGGCCGGCATGATCCGGGCGGTGGCCGCGGGCTATCGGGCCGGGCGCGCCAGATTGCTGGCGGATGCGTCGCTGCATCTGCGGCCGGGCACGCTGACGGCGGTGCTGGGCCGCAACGGCGCCGGCAAGACCACCTTGCTGCGGCTGCTGACCGGCGAGCTGGCGCCGGACACCGGGCGGGTGCTGCTGGACGGGGCGCCGATGGCCGCCCTGCCGGCGGTGGTGCTGGCGCGGCGGCGGGCGGTGCTGTCCCAGCACCATGCGCTGAGCTTCGGGCTGGCGGTGGCCGATGTGGTGGCGCTGGGCCGGCTGCCGCATCGCGGCACCGCGGCCGCCGCCGAGGACCGGGCGGCGCTGGCGGCGCTGCGGCTGGATTTCGGGCTGGAGGCGTTGTGGGGCCGGGCCTACCCTACCCTGTCCGGCGGCGAGCGGCAGCGGGTGCAGCTGGCCCGCGCCGCCGCGCAACTGTGGCGGCGGGGCGGCCGGGAGGGGCAGGCGCTGTTTCTCGACGAGCCGGCGGCGGCGCTGGACCTCGCGCAGCAAGGGGCGGCGCTGCGCTTCGCGTTCGCCATGGCGGGGCAGGGGGCGGCGGTGCTGGCGGTGCTGCACGACCCCAACCACGCCGCGCGGGCCGACCAGGTGGTGCTGCTGGAAGCTGGCAGGGTGCTGGCCGCCGGGCCGCCAAACGAGGTGCTGACGGCGGCCCGGCTGGGCGCCTGCCTCGGCGTCGCGCTGCGCGGCGCGGAAGGTCCGGACGGGCGGACGGTGTTTCTCGCCGCCTGAACGCCCGGTGAATTGACGTGGACGGCGGCCGGCGGTAGGGACCGCTACGGCCGGTGTGCCGGTGCGGTATTGAAGAAGACGTTAAGGAAGATGTTCTTTTTTGGAAAAAAGAACCAAAAAACTTTCATTCGTTGGAGTCTCGGATCGGATTCGGGGCTCCCGGGAATAAAACGTTTTTTTGCTTCTTTTTGTTCACAAAAAGAAGACCTTCTTCCCTTCGCCCTGATATTCGCGATCGTCGCCCTGGTCAGCCAGCTGAGCCTGGGCGCGATGGTGCTGCCGCAGGCCCAGCCGGCCGACCCGCTGGCCGCGCTGGCGCGGCTGAGCCTGTTGTGCAAGCCGGGCGAGACGCCAAGGCGCGCGCCGCCGCTGCCGGTGCCGGCGCTGCATGCGGTGCTGACGCTGCCGGCGATGGTGCCGGCGCCGATGGTGGCGCCGCCGCAGCCGGTGCGGCGCGTGGCGCTGGTGCCGCGGCTGGTGATGGAGACGCGGGCGCCGATATCGCGCGTGCCGATGGCGGCCTATCCGCGCGGGCCGCCAGGCCCGGGATGAGCGTTCGAGGCGGCTGCCGGATGCGGCGGCCGATCCGCTTTTCCAGATGACAGGACAAGATCATGACTCGTTGCGGCTTGTTTGCCGCGCTGGCGTTTGCCGGCGTGTGCGCGATCGGTTCCGCCTTCGCCCATGCCTACCCGCAAACCGCCACGCCGGCCGCCGGCAGCACCGTGCAGGCGGCGCCGCACGCGGTTTCCATCGTGTTCGACGACGAACTGGAGCCGAAATTCAGCGGCATCCAGGTGCTGAACGCCAAGGGCGCGCGCGTCGATGACGGGCATGCGGTGGTGGTCCCGGGCAATCCCCGGCAGATGTCGGTGGGGCTGAAGGCGCTCGCCGCCGGCACCTACAAGGTGATGTGGCACGCCACCGATACCGACACCCACAGGACCAAGGGCAGCTACAGCTTCATCGTGAAGCCGTAGCCGGTGCCGCTGCCGCCGTTTCCGTTGGAAGGCGGGGTTGCGCTGGCGCTGGCGCGTGGCCTGGCGGTGGCCGGGCTGTTCGCGGTGTTCGGCGGCGTGCTGGCGCGGGTGGCGGTGTTGCCGCCCGCGCTGGCGCGGCTGGAGGATGGGGCGGCTGGGCGGCTGCTGGCGCGCTGGCGGCGCCTGGTATGGGCCGGGCTGGCGGTGGCGGTGGCGGGGCTGCTGGCCTGGGCGTGGCTGGTGGCCGGCACGCTGGCCGATGCGCCGGGGCTGGCCGGCACGGCGGAGACGCTGCCGGTGCTGCTGGGCCAGACCGGGTTCGGCCATGCCCTGCTGGGGCAACTGGCCGCGCTGGCGCTGGCCGGGCTGTGTATGGCGCGGCTGTGTATGGCGCGGCTGTGCGGGGCGCGGCTGTGCGTGGCGGGGCGGCGGCGGTGGCTGGCGCTGGGGTTCGCGGCCCTCGCCGTGGGGTTGCAGGCGGGGCATGGCCATGGCTTCGCGTTGGCGCCGGGGCCGAGCCTGCTGCTGGCCTCCGACCTGGTGCACCTGCTGGCCGGGGCGGCCTGGCTGGGCGGGCTGCCGCCGCTGCTGCTGGTGGTGACGACCGCGCCGGAGGCGGCCTTGGCGGCCTGCCGGCGGTTCTCGCCGCTGGGTGTGGGCTGCGTGCTGGCGCTGGCGGCGACGGCGGGATGGCAGGGCTGGGCGCTGGTCGGCAGCCTGCCGGGGCTGATCGGCACCGGCTACGGCCTGATGGCGCTGCTGAAGCTGGGGCTGTTCGCGGCGCTGCTGGGGCTGGCGGCGCGGCATCGGCTCCGGCTGACGCCCGCCTTGGCGGCGGGCGATCCGCGGGCGGCGCGACGGCTGGCCCGCAGCATCGGGCTGGAGGCGGGGCTGGGGCTGGCGGTGGTGCTGGCGGCCGGCGTGCTCTCCGGCCTGCCGCCGGGGATGCATGTGCAGCCGCTCTGGCCGTTCGCCTGGCGGCCGAGCCTGGCGACGATCAACGAGGACGCGGATTTCCGGCGCGAGGTGGTCGCGGCCGGGCTGGCGTTGGCGGGCGCGGTGGCGCTGCTGGCGATGGCGGCGCTGCTGCGGCGGCGGGCGCGCTGGCTGGCGGCGGCGGTGGCGCTGGCGGTGGCGTGGCGGGCGGCGCCGCATCTGGGCCTGCTGCTGGTGGAAGCCTACCCCACCAGCTTCTATCGCTCGCCCACCGGCTTCGGGGCGATCGGCATCGTGGCGGGGGCGGCGACGTTCGCTGCGCGGTGCGCCGGTTGCCACGGCGCCTCCGGCCGGGGCAACGGGCCGGCGGCGGCCGGGCTGCCGGTGCCGCCGGCCGACCTGACGGCGGCGCATCTGTGGGGGCACAGCGACGGCACGCTGTACTGGTGGCTGTCGCACGGCATCGAGACGCCGGAGGGCGTGGTGGCGATGCCCGGCTTCGCGCGCCTGCTGTCGGCGCGGCAACGCTGGCAGGTGATCGACTATGTTCGCGCCCATAATGCCGGGCTGGCGCTGCAGAGCCGGGGGCGCTGGCCGGCGCCGGTGCAGGGGCCGGGCTTCCAGGCGCGTTGCGCCGAGGGGCGGGAGGTGGCGCTGGGCGACCTGCGCGGGCGGGTGGTGTGGGTGCTGATCGGCCGGCCGGCGCACAGGCCGGTGCCGCCGCCCGGCGTGGTCGCGGTCATCGTCAGCGGCAGCCCGGCGGTGCGGCCGGGGCCGGGCGTCTGCGTGGCCGCCGACCGGGCGGTGAAGCTGGCCTATGCCATCGCCGCCGGGCTGGCGAACGAGGCGCAGGGGGCGCAATTCCTGCTCGACGCCGGCGGCTGGCTGCGCGACATGCAGAGGGCGGATGCGACCGCGCGCTGGAGCGATGCCGCCGTGCTGGCGGCGGCGCTGCGAAAGATGCGCGCCCATGAACTGCCGGCGATGGATAATCCCCATGCCCATATGCACATGTAGGCCGAAGGGCCGGGACCGTCGGGCGCTGCTGGCCGCGTTTGGCGGCGTGGCCGGGCTGCTGCTGCTGAGCACGCTGTACCTGGCGTGGCTGGGGCCGGCGCCGCATGGCAGCGCCGCGGTCGGCGGGGCGTTCCGGCTGGCGGCGACGCAGGGCGGGGCGGTGGACGAGCGGAGTTTTCCGGGGCGCTATCGGCTGGTGTATTTCGGCTACACGCATTGCCCGGATGTGTGCCCGACCACGCTGGCGACGCTGGCCGAGGCGCTGCGGCGGTTGGGACCGCTGGCGGCGCGGGTGCAGCCGCTGTTCATCACGCTGGACCCGGCGCGGGACAGCCTGGCGGTGCTGCGGGCCTATCTGGCGGGGTTCTCCCCGCGCCTGATCGGGCTGACCGGCACGGCGGCGGAGCTGGCGGCGGTGGAGCGGGCGTTTCGGGTGACCAGCGTGGCGCATCCCGATGGGCCGGACCATTCCTCGGTGCTGTATCTGATGGCGCCGGACGGGCGGTTCGTGGCGCCGGTGGCGGCGGATGCGTCGGCGGCCGGGATGGCGCGCGCCATCTCGGCCGGGATGATGTAGGAAGGCGGCGGCTCTTTCTGATTTTGAAGAAAAAACCTTATCCGCTCACGCGGTCTCGCCTTCGGCGGCCACTAGGTCGGCGCCGGTTTCGGCGCTGACGGTCAGCACGATCTCGATGCCGCGTACGATGCAGTCCAGCGCCATCGAGGGGGCTTTCGGGTGGTTCGCCGCCTGCTCCGGCAGGTAGGGCAGGTGCATGAAGCCGCCGCGAAACCGCGCCTTTCGCATCGCCGCGTAATGCATCAGGCCGTAGAACACGTGGTTGCACACGAAGGTGCCGGCGCTGTTGGACACCGAGGCCGGCAGCCCCGCCTCGCGCATGGCATGCACGGCGGCCTTGATCGGCAGGGTGGTGAAATAGGCCGCCGGCCCGCCGGGCACCACCGCCACGTCGATCGGCTGGTCGCCCTCGTTGTCGCGGATGCGCGCGTCCTGCACGTTGATCGCCACCCGCTCGGGCGTGAGGTCGATGCGGCTGCCGGCCTCGCCGGTGCACAGCACGATGTCCGGGTCCTCGCGCGCGATGGCGGCGCGCAGCAGCCCCAGCGAGGGCGCGTAGGCGGCGGGCAGCAACTGGGTCGCGATGCGCAGCCCGCCGAGACGGGCCGGCAGGCGGTCGATGGCCGCCTGCGAGGGGTTGAGGCGCTCGCCGCCGAACGGCTCGAAGCCGGTGACCAGTATCTTCATCTCGGTCTCTCTGGTTGGGCGGCGACAACGCCGCGGCATTCGCCGAAGCCGATCGGCACGAAGCCCTCCCGCGCCGCCCGGGCACGGAAGATGACCTCGTCGCCATCGGCCAGGAAGCGCCTGGTTTCGCCGGAATCGAGCTGGACCGGCTGCCGGCCGCCGCGCGAAAGCTCCATCAGGCTGCCCCAGCCGGTCTCCTCCGGGGCGGAGATGGTGCCGCTGCCGAACAGGTCGCCGGGGTTGAGGTTGCAGCCGCCGCTGGTGTGGTGGGCCATCATCTGCGCCACCGTCCAGTACAGCTTGTCCGCCCCGGCGCGCGACAGGCGCTGTGGCGCCATGCCGCGGGCGCGCATCACCGGGGTCAGCAGATGCACCTCCAGCGCCAGGTTCAGCGCGCCGTGCGACTGGTCGTACTCGGCCAGCAGATGCGGCAGCGGCGCCGGGTCGCCGGCCGGCCGGGGCGGCTGCGGCAGGCGGAACGGCGCCATCGCCTCGGGCGTGATGACCCACGGGGAGATCGAGGTCTGGAAGCTCTTGGCCAGGAACGGGCCGAGCGGCTGATATTCCCACGACTGGATGTCGCGCGCCGACCAGTCGTTCAGCAGGCAGAACCCGGCGATATGGGCATGCGCCTCGGCGATCGGGATGGGGGTGCCGAGCGGGTTGCCCGGGCCGATCCAGATGCCGAGTTCCAGCTCGTAATCCAGGTTGCGGCACGGCCCGAAGCTGGGTGCGGCCTCCTCGGCCAGCTTGCGCTGCCCCTCCGGCCGCCGCACCGGCGTGCCGGACGGGCGGATGGAGGAGGCGCGGCCGTGATAGGCGACGGGGACGTATTTGTAGTTCGCCAGCAGCGGATTGTCCGGCCGGAACAGGCGCCCGCCGTTCAGGGCATGGTGGATTCCGGCGAAAAAATCCGTGTAATCGCCGATTTCGGCCGGAATATGCGGGGTGCAGGCCGCCGTTTCGCGTAAAATCCGTGGCCCCAGCGCCTGCACGGCGGGTGGCGCGTCGTCGGCCAGCAATTCGAACAGCCGCGTCCGCAGCGCCGCGCGCGGGCCGGCGCCGAGGGCGAATAGCGGGTTCAGGCTGCGGCCGGCGGCGGCCTCGGCGGCGAGGCCGGCCTCGCCCTTCAGCAGGCCGAGTTCGAGCGCGGCCGGCAGGTCCAGGATGTGGTCGCCGATCGCCACACCGCCGCGCGGGGTGTCGCCGTGGTGGCTGAAGATGCCCAGCGGCAGGTTCTGCAGCGGGAAATCCGGGTGGCCGCGGGCGCTGGCGACCCAGCTGCGGCGGGCGGCGTCGTGGGTGTGGTCGATCACGGTGCGAAGGTCTTTTCCAGGCCGTTCCAGCACGAATCGTAGTCCGCCTGGAGCGCCGCGCAAGCCATGGCGAACTGGGTGGCGTGCAGCACGCGCCCGGTTTCGAACATGAAGGCGAGCGTGCCGTCGATCTTGTGCGGCGCCAGGGGCGCGGCCATGGCGCGCGCGGTGGTGGCCTGGTCGGGGCCATGCGCGCTCATCAGCCCGTGCAGGCTGAGGCCGCCGGGCTGGAAGCCTTCGGCCTTGGCGTCGTAGACGCCGTGGACCAGGCCCATGCACTCGTTCATCACGTTGCGGTGGAACCAGGGCGGGCGGAACGTGTCCTCGGCGACCATCCAGCGCGGCGGGAAGATGGCGAAATCCATGTTGGCGCGGCCGGGGGCGTCGCCCGGCGCGGTCAGCACGGTGAAGATCGACGGGTCCGGGTGGTCGAAGCTCACGGTGCCGATGGTGTTGAAGCGGGCCAGGTCGTATTTGTATGGCGCGCAGGAGCCGTGCCAGGCAACCACGTCCAGCGGCGAGTGATCCAGCGTGGTGGCCCACAGCCCGCCCAGGTATTTCTGCACCACCTCGGTGGGAGCATCCACATCCTCGAACCAGGCGGTGGGGGTGAGGAAGTCGCGCGGGTTGGCGAGACCGTTGGCGCCGATCGGCCCCAGTTCCGGCAGGCGCAGCAGCGGGCCGTGGTTTTCCGCGATGTAGCCGCGCGCCTGCCCGTCCGGAAGTTCCACCCGCAGGCGCAGGCCGCGCGGGATGACGGCGATCTCGCCCGGGGCGAGGGGCAGGCGGCCCAGCTCGGTGGCGAGCAGCAGGCGGCCGAGCTGCGGGACGATCAGCAACTCGCCGTCGGCGTTCCAGAACACCCGGCGCATGGAGCGGTTGGCCCGGTAGACATGCACGCTGACCCCCTGCTCGGCCGCGCCGGGGGCGTTGGCCAGCATGGTCGCCATGCCGGCGACGAAATCGGTCGGCGCCTCGGGGATGGGCAGCGGGTCCCAGCGCAGCCGGTTGGGGTTGGGCTGGGCGAGCGGGCCGCCGATCGCGCCGCCGTCGATGCGGCGATAGGGCGGGTGGGCGGCGGAGGGGCGGATGCGGTACAGCCAGCTTCGCCGCGCCTCGTGCCGGGGCACGGTGAAGGCGGTGGCCGAGAGCTGCTCGGCATACAGGCCCAGCGGCGGGCGCTGCGGCGAGTTGCGGCCCTGCGGCAGCGCACCGGGCAGTGCCTCGGTGGCGAATTCGTTGCCGAAGCCCGAGAGCATCGGCGCGGCGTCGGTGGTGGTGTCCATCTCTGTCCCCTCCCCAGGTTCCGGGAATATAGTTTCAAACGAAACTTTATGGAAGAGGTGCTCAGCTCACCAGCGCGTGCAGCGCCGCCGGCGCGCGCAGCACCATGTAGCCCTCCTGCTGGTCCAGCACGCCGTCGCGCGTCCACAGGCGCAACTGCTTGTTAACGCTCTCGCGCGTGCTGGCGACCAGGGTGGCGAGGTCGCGCTGGGAGAGCTTGAGGTCGATGCGGGTGCCGCCCTCCACCGGGCGGCCGTAATCGGCGGCCAGCTTGACCAGCAGCCGCGCCAGGCGGACCGGCAGGTCGAACAGGGCGATTTCCTCCAGCGCCAGGCTGGTGCGGCGCAGGCGGTCGCACAGCACGATCAGCAGGCGTTCCACCAGGTCCTCGTGGCGCAGCAGGAAGGGCATGAAGTGCCGCCGCTCGATCACCATCAGCACGCTGTCCTCCAGCGCGGTGGCGTCGGCGCTGCGGGGCTTGCCGTCGAGCAGGGCGATCTCGCCGAAGATTTCGCCCTGGCCGATGACGTTCAGCGTCACCTCCTTGCCGTCGGGCGAGACATTGCCGATGCGCACCCGGCCGGCCAGCACCGCCATCATGCTGGCGCCGGGATCGCCCTTGCCGAAGATGCTGGCGCCCTTGGCCACGCGCAACTCGGTGGACAGCGCGAGGATGCCGTCCAGCTCCTCCGGGCGCATCGGCCGGAAGAACGGGCTGGTCAGCAGGGTGTCGCGCTTCATGCGCAGGTCGATGCGGCGGGGCGGCGCCATCGGGACGAACTCCGGGACGGGGGTGATCGTATGGGAGGATGGGGAAGGAAGCGGTTCTTTTTGGAAAAAAGAACCAAAAAACTTTTACCCGCTGGAGTCGCTCGCGGCGAGACTCCAGCGGATAACGTTTTTTTGTTTCTTTTTGTTCACAAAAAGAAGACCTTCCTTACTGCCCCGCTACAGCCTCCACCATCCGCCGCGCCTGGTCCAGGGCGGCCACGAAGCGGTTCTGCCCGCGCATCAGCTCCACCTGGGCGCAGCGGCGCAGGCGCTGGACCAGCGTGTCCATGCCGCGGTTCACGTCTTCCGGCCGCCAGCGCGGCATGGTGGAGAAGGTTTCCACCAGGGACCAGGGCATGTCGAGACTGACCTCGTCGATGAAGCGGCGCTCGGCCTCTGTGATCGGCATGGCAAACCCCTTTGTGCGGTGGCCAATCGCATCACCGATCGGCGGAACTGGCAAGACTCCCCCTTGAACCTTTCGGCATTGCCGCGTTGAATCCGCTGCAACACGAACAACAAGCGCGGGCTTTGCATATGAACCGGTTCTTGCTGGCCGTCGGCGTGACGGCGTTGTCCGGGTTCGCGGCGAATGCGCAGCCTGCCGGCGACCCGATCCGCCCGCTGACGCTGCTGACGCAGCCGCAGGCGGCCGCGCCGCAGGAGTTCCAGGCCGCCCAGATCATCGCCGCGGCGTGGCGCAAGCTGGGGCTGACGGTGAATGTGCGCCCGCTGCCGGGCCAGCAGTACAACCAGATCGTCTGGTAAGAGCGCCAGCGCTGGGATGCCACCACCTGGCAGATGGTCGGCCGGCCCGAGCGCAGCGACCCGGACGAGCTGACCTACGACCTGTTCCTGTCGGCCAACGCGGCCAACGGCTACGACTTCGTCGGCTACAACAACCCCGAATACGACAAGCTGGCGCAGGCGCAGCGCCAGGAGCTGGACCTGGACAAGCGGCGCGCGCTGATCATACAGGCGCAGGCGCTGATCAACCACGACCAGCCCGACGGCTTCGAGGTGCATCCCAAGAACGTCGTCGCCTATGACAAGACGGTGTGGGACCCCAAGAGCATGGTGTCGCAGGCGGGCATCGGCATCCGCAATTTCTGGACCTGGATCGGCATCACGCCGCTGGGCAAGCAGCAGGACGTGATCCTGAACTCGGTGGCGCCGCCGACCAACCTCAACCCGTTCAACATCCCGGCGGCCAGGGCTCCTGGGCCACCGAGATCGTGTGGGACCGGCTGATGCGCGTGGGCCCCGACGGGCTGCCCAAGCCGAGGGCGGCGGAGAAGGTGGAGCGGCCGGACGAGCTGACCGTGAACATCACCCTGCGCAAGGGCATGAAGTGGAGCGACGGCCAGCCGGTGACCATCGACGACGCGGTGTTCAGCCTGACCGCGCCGGGGATCGGCGACAAATCGCCGATGTACAAGCCCTTCGTGGCCAACATCGCCAGCGTGATGGCGACCGGGGCGGACACGCTGACCATCAAGCTGAAGAAGCCGGACGCGGCCTTCCTGGTCAGCTCGCTGGCCAAGCTGAACTTGGCGCCGAAGCATGAGTGGGAGCCGATCTTCAAGAAGCTGGAAGGCACGCCGCAGACCGCCGAGAGCATCGCGCTGGAGCACCCGGTAAGCTCCGGCCCGTTCCGCATCGTGCGCGCCGAGCTGAACCGCGAGATCGTGCTGGAGGCCAACCCCGACCACTGGACCCATCCGAAGGTGAAGCGCTGGATCATGCGCATCATGCCGAACGTGGAGGCCTCGCGGGGGGCGCTGAAGAACGGCGAGATCAACTTCCTGTCCGACTACACCGGCGACCCGCAACTGCTGACCGACCTCGCCAAGTCCGACCCGAAGATCGCGGTGTCGGAGGCGCTGGACCTGGGGTTCAAGTTCATCGCCTACAACCTGTGCCGGCCGCCGTTCAACAGCACGCCGTTCCGCCAGGCGATCGCGGCGGTGATCGACCGCAAGCTGCTGGCCGAGGATGCCTGGGGCGGGGCGGCCGAGCCGTCCAACTCCTGGATCTCGCCGGCGCTGGATTTCTGGCATGCCAAGGGGATCGTGGACCAGGTGCCGGGCGGCAACCTCGCCAGCGCGCAGAAGATACTGGGCGCGCAGAAGATACTGAAGGATGTCGGCTTCGTGCTGGTGGGGGGCAAGCTGCACTATCCCGCCGGCGTGAAGGAGACGACGGATGCGTTTCACTGAGCGCGGCCATCGAGTGCGGGCCATTGAGGGTGGGCCAGTGAACCGGTCGGGTGCGCGAGCGCGCCTGGGTGGATGGGATGTGACGGTGGATGCCTCGGGGGCGCTGCTGCTGCGGCGGGGGTAGAGCGTGATGACCGGAGGTGGAATCACCGGAGGTCTGAATCACGCGACAAAACAAAGTGCTGAAGCGTGGTGGCCGCTTCTTTCGGCGGTCATCGGACTCCGAGGGGCTACAATTCGTCCTGGCTGTTGCCGAACTCCACGTCTCGGTGGACATGGACGGACATCAGCACGCCGAAGCCGAGCATGACCGTGATCATCGCCGAGCCGCCATGGGAGACCAGCGGCAAGGGCACGCCGCCGACCGGGATGGCGCCCATCACCATGGCGATGTTCACGAACACGTAGAGGAAGAAGTTCATGCTGATGCCCAGCGCCACCAGCCGCCCGAACTGGTTGCGGCAGCGCAGCGCGATGGCCATGCCGCCCAGCACGATCACCCCCAACAGGCCCATCAGCGCCAGGCTGCCGACCAGGCCGAACTCCTCCGCCCAGACGGTGAAGATGAAGTCGGTCTGCTTTTCCGGCAGGAAGTTCAGGTGCGCCTGGGTGCCTTGCAGGAACCCCTTGCCCCAGACGCCGCCGGAACCGAGCGCGATCTTGGACTGGATGATGTTGTAGCCGGCGCCCAGCGGGTCGCTCTCGGGGTTCAGGAAGGTGTCGATGCGGGCGCGCTGGTAGTCGTGCAGGTGGTGGTAGGCGACCGGCACCGCCACCACGATGGCCGCGACCAGCAAGGCGAGCTTCCACCAGCGCAGGCCGGCACCGAGGAACAGCGTGCCCCCCAGCATGGCGGTGATCAGCGCGGTGCCGAGGTTGGGTTGCTTCAGGATCAGCCCCACCGGCACCAGCACCGCCAGCGCCGGGGGCACCAGGAACAGCAGGTTGCCCATCCGCTCCCACGACGCCTTATGGAACCAGGCGGCCAAGGCGAGGATGAGGCACAGCTTCATCAGTTCGCTGGGCTGCCACTGCATGCCGCCCAGCTCGATCCAGCGCTGCGCGCCCTTGCCCACATGGCCCATGCGCAGCACCAGCACCAGCAGCGCCACCCCCACGGCATAGGCCGGCCAGGCGAGGCGGGCGATGAAGCGGATGTCGATCATCGCGATGGCGACCATCATGCCCAGGCCGAAGGCGAAGCGCAGGGTCTGCTTGGCGGCATACGGCTCCGGCGAACCGCCGGCGGCGGAATACAGCGCGGCGTAGCCAACCCCGGCCAGGATGCACAGCAGCAGCGTATACAGCCAGCTGACCCGCAGCAGCTTGGCGGTGAAGTCGAACGAGGTGTCGCGGATCAGGCGGCGTTCCAGCAGGCTCATCGGTTCCCCCGAGTCAGCTTTTGGGCTTGCCGGCGTCGGCCACGCGCAGGCGGGCGGCGGGGTCGCGGGTCAGCACGTCGGTCATGATGGCGCGTGCGATCGGGGCCGCGGCCTCGGCCCCCGCGTTGCCGTGCTCCACCACCAGCGACAGCGCGTAACGCGGCGCATCGTAGGGGGCGTAGGCGACGAACAGGGCGTGCGGACGGAACTCCCAGGGCAGGTTTTCGGACTTGTAGCCGCGGTCGCGCTGCTCGCGGCTGACGTTGCGCACCTGCACGCTGCCGGTCTTGCCGGCCATCTGCACGCCGGGCAGCGCCAGCTTGGCCAGCGGCGCGGTACCATGCGGGTCGTTGACCACCGCCCACATGCCGTCGCGCACCACCTGCAGCGAGCGTTCCGGCAGGCCCATCGACGGCCATTCCTCCGGCTTGGCGCCCGGCTGGGTGGCGGCGCCGATGCTGCGCGTGAGATGCGGCTGCACCGCGCGGCCGGAGGCGATGCGCGCGGCCATGGTGGCCAGCGAGAGCGGCGTGAGCTGCAGGTAGCCCTGGCCGATGCCACTCACGATGGTATCGCCGATGTTCCAGGGGTGGCCTTGGGCGATGCGCCATTCGCGGGTGGGCACGAAGCCGGTACGGGTGCCCGGCAGCTCGATATCCAGTTTCACGCCGAGGCCGAAGCGCTTGGCCATGGCGGCGATGCGGTCCATGCCGGTGCGGCGGGCCACCTCGTAGAAATACACGTCGCAGCTGTTCTTCAGGCCGCCGCGCATGTCCAGGTGGCCATGGCCGCCGCGCTTCCAGCAATGGAAGCGCCGGTCGCCGAAATCCAGGTAGCCGGGGCAGAACACCGTCTCGGTGGGTGAGATCGACTTCGCCTCCAGCCCGGACAGGGCGACGACCATCTTGAAGGTGGAGCCGGGGGCGTACAGCCCGGCCACCGCCTTGTTGATCAGCGGCGCGCGGCGGTTGGAAGTCCATTCCACCCATTGCGCCTGGGACACGCCGGAATTGAACAGCGACGGGTCGAAGGACGGGTTGGTGGACATCGCCAGCACCTCGCCGTTGCGCACGTCCATCACCACGGCGCTGGCGCTCTCCTCACCCAGGTGGCCGAGCACCTGGCTCTGCAGGGTGGCGTCGATGGTCAGGGTCACGTCCTGTCCGGGCGTGCCCTCCTGGCGGTCCAGTTCGCGGATCACCCGTCCGACGGCGTTCACCTCCAGCTGCACCGCGCCGGCACGGCCGCGCAGCAGCGCCTCATCCACCTTCTCCATGCCGGAACGGCCGACGCGGATGCCGGGCAAGGCGAGGGTGGGGTCGTCGGCCACGTCCCGCTCGTTGGGCGGCGCCACGTAGCCGACGACATGCGCCAGCGTGGGGCCGAACGGGTAGACGCGGGTGGTGCCGACATCGACCAGGATGCCCGGCAGGTCGGGCGCGTTGACCTCGATGCGGGCCATGTCTTCCCAGGTGAGGAACTCACGCAGGGTGACCGGGATGAAGCGGCGGTGGCGGCGGATGTCGCGCTCGATGCGGGCGCGCTCATGGTCGGCCAGCGGCACGATGCGGGAGAAATTGTCCAGCGTGGCGCCCACGTTGTCGGTCTGCTCGGCGACGAGCAGGGCGCGCCAGTTGAGGCGGTTGCCGGCCACCACCACGCCGGCGCGGTCCAGCAGCCGGCCGCGCGGGGGGGCGATCAGGCGGGCGCTGATGCGGTTGGTTTCGGCCAAGGTGGCGTAGCGCTCGCCCTCGATCACCTGCACCTGGTAGAGTCGGGCCGCCAGCCCGCCGAGGGCGGCCACCTGGGCGCCGGCGATCAGCAGGGCGCGGCGGGTGAAGATGAAGCGGTCGCGGCCCTCGCGCTTAGGCATGGTCGGGCTCGGCCAGAGTCTGGTGGGCGCGGATCAGCGGCACCGCCAGCACCGGGTACAGCCCGGCCGCCAGCACGCCGAGGAAGATGGCCGGGCCGGGCGGCAGCAGGCGGAAGGTGAGGGCGGCGGTCAGCAGCCATTCCAGCAGTGCCGCGCCCAAAGCGAGGCCGGAGAACACCAGCCACACCACCAGGAAGCCCTGGCGCGCCAGCACCCGCCGCCAGCGCATCGCCATGCCGTGCAGCACCAGCAGCGTGAGCACTGCGACGCCGACCGGGGCGTCGCTCAGCAGATCGGCCAGCAGGCCGAGCAGGAACACCGCCATGGGCGGCATCGAGGCCGGACGGTAGAGCGACCAGAAGAACACGCAGGCCAGCCCCACCGCCGCCTGCAGCGCCGCCTGCCCGGTCAGGCCCAGCGGGGCGGCCATCATCAACAGCAGCAGCGCGGTGCTGGCCGCCGGGAAGGCGATCCGGGCCGAGACATCCAGCCGCCGCCACAGGCTGGGCCGCGGGCGGATGCCCGGGCGGCGGATGCCACGGCCGGCGTTGTCTATCCCGCGCTCGCTCATGCGGCCCCGCGCTCACTCATGCAGTCAGCGCCGCCGCTCGGGCGGGCGGAGCATGGTTGCCTCGGGCGGCAGCACGCCACGCAGCCCGTAGTCGAACAGCCGCACCACCTCCAGCCGGTCCAGCCGGGCGGCGGGCTGCACTTCCGGCACGTTGCTGGCGTTGTAGTGCACGGTGCCGACCAGCAGGCCGGGCGGGAAGGCGTCGGCCTCGGCGCTGGTCACCACGCGCTCGCCCTCGGCCGGCTGCACGCCCTCGGGCCAGTGCATCAGGCGCGGACGGGGGCCGTTGGTGCCCATCAGCATGGCGCGCGCCCGGCTGCCCTCCAGCGTGACCGGTACGCGGCTGTTGATGTCGGTGATCAGCAGCACGCGCACGCTGCGGGTGCCCACCTCGGTCACCCGGCCGACCAGGCCCCGATCGTCCAGCGCGATCTGCCCCTTGGTGATGTGGTGACTGGGGCCGGCAGCCAGCAGCACCGAGCGTGCGTAGACCCCACCGGCATCAGCCACCACGCGAGCGGTGACGTAGCTGGCCTGCGGGTCCGGAATCCAGTTCAGATTGGACTTCAGCGTCGCGTTCTCGGCATCCAGCGCCAGGGCGACGGCCTGCCAGTGGCGCAACCGCTCGTTCTCCTGGCGCAGGCGCGCATTGTCCTCGAACACGGTCAGCACGCGGCGCGCGTTGTCCAGCGCCTGATGGGCATGGTCGAGCGGGCGGGCCATCACCGCGTAGATCGGTGCCAGCGCGTCGGCCAGCGCCGTGCGGGCGTGCTCAGCCAGTAGCGTGTCGGCCTTGCCGAGCAGCATCAGCCCGAAGGCCGCCGCGATCAGCACCGGCAGGGTGAGCCTGGCCAGCGCCTGGCGCATCGGGATCGACAGCCGGATCACGATTCGTGTGCCCTCCTTGCCCGGGTCGTCCGGTTCGGACGTGTCCTATATGGACTCGCCACCGGGGGGGACCGCAAGCGCCGTGGCGCGGGGCGCCTCAGTACATCGATGTCAGCACGTTGCGCAGGCGCTTCATCTCCTCCAGCGCCCGGCCGGTGCCCAGCGCCACGCATTGCAGCGCGTCCTCGGCCACCACCACCGGCAGGCCGGTGGCATCGCGCAGCACCTGGTCCAGCCGGTTCAGCAGCGCGCCGCCGCCGGTGAGCACGATGCCCTTGTCCACGATGTCCGCCGCCAGCTCCGGCGGCGTGTTCTCCAGCGCCACCTTCACCGCCTCGACAATGGCGCTCACCGGCTCGGCAAGGCTTTCCGAGATCGCGCGCTGGCTGACCACGATCTCGCGCGGCACGCCGTTCATCAGGTCGCGGCCCTTCACCTCGCGGTACGGCCCCTCGTCGCCCTCGTAGGGGGTGGAGGCGGCGCCGATGTCCATCTTGATCCGCTCGGCCGAGCTTTCGCCGATCAGCAGGTTATGGTTTCGGCGGATGTAGCTGATGATCGCCTCGTCCATCTTGTCGCCACCGACACGCACGCTGCGGCTGTAGACGATGCCGCCCAGCGAGATCACCGCCACCTCGGTGGTGCCGCCGCCGATATCGACCACCATGCTGCCCGAGGGCTCGGTGACCGGCAGGCCGGCGCCGATGGCGGCGGCCATCGGCTCCTCGATCAGCAGCACCTTGCGGGCGCCGGCGCTCTCGGCACTTTCCTGGATGGCCCGCCGCTCGACGGCGGTGGAGCCGGAGGGCACGCAGACGATGATCAGCGGCGAGGCGAAGCCGCGGCGATTATGCACCTTGCGGATGAAATGCTTGATCATTTCCTCCGCCACCTCGAAATCGGCGATCACGCCGTCGCGCAGCGGGCGGATTGCCTGGATGTTGCCGGGCGTGCGGCCGAGCATCAGCTTGGCCTCCTCGCCCACGGCGAGCACCTGCTTTTTGCCGCGCACGTCCGCAATGGCCACCACGCTGGGTTCGTCCAGCACGATGCCGCGGCCCTTCACATAGACGAGCGTGTTTGCGGTGCCGAGGTCGATGGCCATGTCGGCTGACATGAAGCCAAGCAGTCGAGAGAACATGGAGGGGCCCTTCGTGTCCGCGCGGGAGGCGCAGGGCTTAGCCCCCCCGCGCCCGTGCGACAAGGGCAAGAAATCGGGGGCCAGGGCTTCCGCCCCGGCCCCGTTGCATTTCCGGTCAGGCCGACAGCGCGGCCGGTTCGGTGCGGGTTCGTTTGACCAGCAGCTTGTTCAGGGCGTGGATATAGGCGCGGGCAGAGGCCACGATGGTGTCGGTGTCCGACCCTTGGCCATCGACCATCTTGCCGCCCTCCTCCAGCCGCACGGTCACCTTCGCCTGGGCGTCGGTGCCCTCGGTGACCGCGCCGACCGAATACAGCCGCAGCGTCGCCTCGTGCGGGAACAGGGTGCGGATGGCGATGAAGGTGGCATCCACCGGGCCGTCGCCGGTCTCGGTGGCGCTCACCGCCTCGCCGTCGATCTCAAGCTCCATGGTGGCGGTGGGCTTGGTCTTGCTGCCCGAATGCACGTCCAGCGACACCAGCCGGATGCGGTCATGGCCGCGCACCACCTCGTCGTCCACCAGGGCGACGATGTCCTCGTCGTAGACCACCTTCTTGCGGTCGGCCAGATCCTTGAAGCGGCGGAAGGCGTCGTTCAACTGGTTGTCGCCAACCTCGCCATAGCCCAGGGCGCGCAGCTTGTCGCGGAAGGCGGCGCGGCCAGAATGCTTGCCCATCACCAGGTTGGTCTTGGTCCAGCCGACGCTCTCGGGCGTCATAATCTCGTAGGTGGCGGCATTTTTCAGCACGCCGTCCTGGTGGATGCCGCTCTCATGCGCGAAGGCGTTGCGCCCGACGATCGCCTTGTTGGGTTGCACGTCGAAGCCGGTGATGGTGGACAGCAGGCGCGAGGTCTTCAGGATGTTCTGCGTGACGATGTTGGGCTTGCAGGGCACCGCGTCCGGGCGGGTACGGATGGCCATCACCACCTCCTCCAGCGAGGCGTTGCCAGCGCGCTCGCCGATGCCGTTGATGGTGCACTCGATCTGGCGCACCCCGGCGGCGACGGCGGCCAGGGTGTTGGCCACCGCCAGGCCCAGGTCGTTGTGGTTGTGGGTGGACAGCACGATCTTGTCCGCCCCCGGCACCCGCTCCAGCACCATGGTGAAGATGCGCGCCATGTCGGCGGGCAGGGCGTAGCCCACGGTGTCGGGGATGTTGATGGTGGTGGCACCGGCGCGGATCGCCGCCTCCACGCAGCGGCACAGGAAATCAGGGTCGGTGCGGCTGCCATCCTCGGCCGACCACTCCACGTCGTCGGTGTACTGGCGGGCCAGGGTGACGCTGTCGGTGGTGGCCGCCAGCACGTCCTCCTCGCTCATGCGCAGCTTGTACTTCATGTGCAGCGCGCTGGTGCTGATGAAGGTGTGGATGCGCCGGCGCGCGGCCGGCGCGATGGCCTCGCCGGCACGGATGATGTCGGCGCGCCCGGTGCGGGCCAGGCCGCAGATGACCGGCCCCTTGATCGCCTTGGCGATTTCGAACACCGACTCGAAATCGCCGGGCGAGGCGATCGGGAAGCCGGCCTCCATCACGTCCACGCCCAGTTCGGCCAGCGCCTCGGCCATGCGCAGCTTTTCCTGCAGATTCATGGAGAAGCCGGGCGACTGCTCGCCGTCGCGCAGCGTGGTGTCGAAGATGATGACGCGGTCGTCGGCCAGTACGCCGAAATTCGGATGGTTGATGGTCATGGCGGTCCTCGGTGGCTTTTGAGTTCGACTTTTGTCTCGGTGGCCTGCTTGTCCCTTGCGTCCGCCTCCAAGAGCGACGAAGCCAGGGGCAGGACTCCAGCCTCAGGGTTCCCCCTGAGCGATGCCGCGGTCTAGCCGCGCGGCGTCACGCCCAGGGGCGGCTAAGTCGAAGGAGAAGGCCGAGCGCGCGCGCATCCGTCCGCGCGGGGGCACGGAAAAGCACGGCTGCGAAATGGGCGCCACGATCCATGGGCCGGAGGCTAGCCGGATCGGCCGGATGGTGCAAGCATCGCCCAACGCCACCCACCAGGGACCGGAAACACCCATGTACAAAGTCGTCCTCTGCCGCGCGCTGCACCCCACCGCCATGGCCATGCTGGCCGCGCGGACGGATATCGAGGTGCAGGTGCTGACCGACCAGTTCCGCGGGCCGCCCATGCAGAAGGAACTGGCCGCCAGCATCGCCGGCGCCGACGGCATCATGGTGGGGCTGGAGAAGGTTGGCGAGGACCTGCTGGTGCTGGGCGACAGGCTGCGCGTCATCAGCCGCTTCGGCGTGGGGTTCGACACGCTGGACATCTCCGCCTGCACCCGCCGCGGCGTGACCGTGGGGGTCGTGAACGGCGCCAACGACCTCTCGGTGGCCGAGCACGCGATGATGCTGATGCTGACCACCGCGCGCCGCACGCTGGAGATGGATGCCTCGGTGCGCGCCGGCACCTGGATGGTGCAGGCCGGGCGGCGGATGCACGAATTGTCCGAGCGCCGCGTGCTGGTGGTCGGCTACGGCCGCATCGGCACCCGCGTCGCCCGGCTGTGCGCGGCCTTCGGCATGACGGTGATGGTGCACGATCCGGCCTTCCCCACCCCGCGCATCGCCGCCGACGGCCATATCCCGGCGCCCGACCTGATGGCGGCGGTGGCGGAGGCGGACGTGGTCACCCTGCATTGCCCACTCTATGAGCAGACCCGCCACATGGTGGACGCCGTCTTCCTGGCGCGCATGAAGCCCACCGCCTGGCTGATCAACACCGCCCGCGGCGGCCTGGTGGACGAGGCGGCGCTGGCCGCGGCACTCGCCAACGGCACCATCGAGGCGGCCGGCGTGGACGTGCTGGTGACCGAGCCGCCGGTGCCGGACAACCCGCTGTTCAAGCTGCCCAACGTGGTGCTGAGCCCGCACAACGCCGCCGCGCCGCTGGAATGCTACGCCAAGATGTCGCGCCGGGCCGTGCTGAACCTGATCGAGTATTTCGACGGCAAGCTGGACCCCGGCTATACGGTCAACCCCGAGGCACTGGGGCGTAACGCCTGAGGGCCGCGGCTCGCGCCCGGCGCCGCCGCGTTACTCCGCCGGCGGCAGCGCCTGGCGTGCCAGCAACCGGCGCGGCAACCGGCCGATGGTGCGCAGCACCGCCCAGGGGCAGGCCAGAAGGTCGTACAGCAACCCCTTGTGGTTGTAGAAATTGTCGCTGACGTTGACCGTGGGGTTGACGGTCTGCCCGTCGTAGTAGGTGCCGAACAGCCGGTCCCAGATGATGAAGACGGACCCCATGTTCTTCTCGAAATGCTCGGGCATGTCGGAATGGTGGATGCGGTGGGTCACCGGCGACATCAGGACCCACCGGCCGACCCAGCCGAAATCCCAGTTGATCATTGAATGGGTCAGGCCCGAATGCATCGACAGCAGCAGCGACAGAAACAGGAACTGGTCGCCGGTGCCGCCCAGCAGCGCCGTCGGAACCGCCAGGAACACGATGCGCATGGCGCTGTCCAGCGGGTGGCCGCGCGTGGTGGTGATCACGTTGAACTCGGTCGCGGCGTGGTGGAACTTGTGCGCCTCCCACCAGAAGCCCCAGATATGCTGGAAATAATGCATCCAGTATTTCAGGAAATCGATCACAACGAAAATCACCACCGTCTGCAGGATGGGATTTTCCAGCACCAGCACGCCCTGCGGGGTGACGCGCCCGATCGCCTTCAGCGCCACGTCGGCCAGGCCGAGCGAGAAGATCGTCATGAACACGCCCGCGACCTTCAGGAAGTCGATCGCGAAGCAGAACACGTCCATCCAGGTGGACTGGGTCGGGTGCAGCAGGCGGTAGATGCTGCTCTGCCGGTAGCCGAGCACGAACACTTCCACCACCAGCACGATGCCGATGCCGCCAAGGTACACCCCGGCATAGGGCGAGATGACCGCATCCCACCGGGAGGCGGTGAACTTCATCAGCTTCACCGCGAAGGCGGACGGGCCGTACGCGGCCATCAGCGCCGCCACCACCGCGCCCACCAGCGCCACCGCCAGCAGCATGATGGTCCGGCTGCCTATCCCGCCGGCCAACGGCGCGTTGCTCGGCTCGGCGGCCGCCGCTCTGATGTCCATCGGCCCTCTCCGGCTGGCTGCATGCGCCAGCGTGACATGCCCGTTGCGATAGCGGGAAAATAGCATACCACGCCGCACCGCGCCAACGACTTGCAGCGCCCTCCCGGACATAGTTGGGGCCGGAGGATTCGCACCCTCCGGCCCCGCAGGCGTTACGCCGGCGCCCTTAGTTGCGGGCCTTGTCCACCAGCTTGTTCTTGGCGATCCACGGCATCATCGCGCGCAGCTTCTCGCCCACATCCTCGATCGGGTGGGCGGCGTTGCGGCGGCGGATGGCCTTGAAGCTGGCCTGGTTCACCTTGTTCTCCAGCATCCAGTCGCGCGCGAAGCGGCCGGACTGGATGTCGGCCAGCACCCGCTTCATCTCCGCCTTGGTCTCGTCGGTGATGATGCGCGGACCGGTGACGTACTCGCCATATTCGGCGGTATTGGAGATCGAGTAGTTCATGTTGGCGATGCCGCCCTCGTAGATCAGGTCCACGATCAGCTTCACCTCGTGCAGGCACTCGAAATACGCCATTTCCGGCGCGTATCCGGCCTCCACCAGCGTGTCGAAGCCGGCGCGGATCAGCTCGACCAGGCCGCCGCACAGCACCACCTGCTCGCCGAACAGGTCGGTCTCGCATTCTTCCTGGAAGGTGGTCTCGATGATGCCGGCCCGCCCGCCTCCGATGGCGCTGGCGTAGGAAAGGGCGATCTCCAGCGCGTTGCCGCTCGGGTTCTGGTCCACCGCCACCAGGCAAGGCACGCCGCCGCCACGCTGGTATTCGCTGCGCACGGTGTGGCCTGGGCCCTTGGGGGCGATCATGAACACGTCGATGTCCGGGCGCGCGTCCAGCAGCTTGAAGTGCACGTTCAGGCCATGGGCGAAGGCCAGCGCGGTGCCCGGGCGCATGTTGGCGTGCAGGCTGTCACGGTACAGGTCGCCCTGGCCCTCGTCCGGCGTCAGCACCATCACCACATCGGCCCACTTGGCGGCGGCGGCGGGGTCCATCACCTTCAGCCCGGCGGCCTCGGCCTTGGCCACGCCGGCGGAGCCGGGGCGCAGGCCCACGGCCAGTTCGGTGGCGCCGCTGTCCTTCAGATTGTTGGCATGGGCATGGCCCTGGCTGCCATAGCCGATGATCGCGACCTTCTTGGCCTTGATCAGATTCACGTCCGCATCGCGGTCGTAATATACGCGCATCGGTAGTCTCCCTGGTTATTCTGGTAAGTCAAGGGAAGGAAGCAGGTTCTTTTTTTGGAAAAAAGAACCAAAAAAATTTCATTCGTTGACCGTACAGTTCGGCCGCAAGATTCAGCGAATAAAAGTTTTTTTGCTTCTTTTTTTTCAAAAAAAGAAGGCCTTCGCTTCCTTCCATAACAACAGCCCGCGATCAGATGCTGCGCGTGCCGCGCGCCATGGCGGCGACGCCGGTGCGCGACACCTCGGCCAGCCCCAGCGGGCGCATCAGCTCCACGAAGGCGTCCAGCTTCTCGGTGCTGCCGGTCATCTCGAACACGAAACTTTCAGTGGTGGCATCCACCACGCGGGCGCGGAACGCGTCGGCCAGGCGCAGCGCCTCGGCACGGTCGTTGTCGACCCCGGCCACCTTGATCAGCGCCATCTCGCGCGCGATGTGCGGGCCTTCCAGCGTCAGGTCGGCCACCCTGTGCACCGGCACCAGCCGGTCGAGCTGCGCCTTGATCTGCTCGATCACCATCTCGGTGCCCGAGGTCACCACGTTGATGCGGCTGAGGTTGCCGCCATCGGCCACCGGGGCGACGGTGAGACTGTCGATGTTGTAGCCGCGGCCCGAGAACAGGCCGATCACGCGGGCCAGCACGCCGGCCTCGTTGTCCACCAGCACGGAAATGGTCGCCGAACGCTGGGTGGTATCCAGGGGAGAAGGCATGGGTCTACTCGCTGAGAAGGAGGGGCGGGCGCAGGCGACGGCCGGTCAGACCAGTACCAGACCCTCGTCCGTCAGGCTCGCCGCCCCGCCGTCACGCAGGTTGCCGCCGTGCTCGGCGCCCAGGATCATCTCATTGTGCGCGGCCCCCGAGGGGATCATCGGGAAGCAGTTCTCCTTCGGGTCCACCGCGATATCGGCGATCACCGGCCCGTCGGTGGCCAGCATCTCGCGGATCACGTCGTCCAGCTGGTCCACGCTCTCGGCGCGCAGCCCCTTGCCGTGGAAGGCATCCGCCAGCTTCACGAAATCCGGCAGGGCGGCGCTGTAGCTCTCGGAATAGCGGCCGCCATGCAGCAATTCCTGCCACTGGCGCACCATGCCCATGTACTGGTTGTTCAGGATGAACAGCTTCACCGGCAGGCGGTACTGCGCCAGCGTCGCCATCTCCTGGATGTTCATCAGGATGCTGGCCTCGCCGGCGATGTCGATCACCAGCGCGTCGGGGTGGGCGATCTGCACCCCCATCGCCGCCGGCAGGCCGTAGCCCATGGTGCCCAGCCCGCCGGAGGTCATCCAGTGGTTCGGCCGGTCGAAGCGGAAATACTGCGCCGCCCACATCTGGTGCTGGCCGACCTCGGTGGTGATGAAGGTCTCCCGCCCGCCCTCGCGCGTGATGTCGTACAGCCGCTGGATGGCGTGCTGCGGGCGGATGATGGCGCCCTTGGCCATGTCCTGGGTGAAGCGCAGGCACTCGATGCCGCGCCAGGCGTCGATCTGCTTCCACCACTCGCTCAGCGCCGGGCGGTCGGGCACCGTGGCGTCGGCATCCCACGCCGCCAGCAGCGCGCGCAGCGCCAGCCCGGCATCGGCCACCACCGGCACCTCCACCGGCACGTTCTTGTTGATAGAGGAGGGGTCGATGTCGATATGGATCTTGCGGCTGTCCGGGCTGAAGGCGTTGAGCCGCCCGGTCACCCGGTCGTCGAACCGCGCGCCCACGTTCAGCATGACATCGCAGCCATGCATCACCAAGTTGGCCTCGTAAGTGCCGTGCATGCCCAGCATGCCCAGGAACTGCGGGTCGTTGCTGGGGTAGGCGCCCAGGCCCATCAGCGTGCTGGTGCAGGGAAAGCCGGTCTTGCGCACGAAGGCCACCAGCGCCTCGGCCGCCTCCGGCCCCGCGTTGATCACGCCGCCGCCGGTGTAGATCACCGGGCGCTTGGCGGATTTCAGCAGCGCCACCGCGCGGGCGATCTGCCCGGCATCCGGCTGGGTCTGCGGGCGGTAGGAGCGGTGCGCCCCGGTCGGCGGCGCCACATAGGGCGCCTTGCCGATCAGGATGTCCTTCGGCAGGTCGATCACCACCGGCCCGGGCCGGCCGCTGCGCGCCACATAGAAGGCGTCGTGCACCACGCGCGCCAGGTCGTCGGCGCGCTTCACCAGGTAGTTGTGCTTGGTGGCCGGGCGGGTGATGCCGGTGGTATCGGCTTCCTGAAAGGCGTCATTGCCGATCAGGTGGGTGGGCACCTGCCCGGTGAGGCAGACCAGCGGCACGCTGTCCATCAGCGCGTCCAGCAGGCCGGTGACGGCGTTGGTGGCGCCAGGGCCGGAGGTGACCAGCACCACGCCCACCTTGCCGGTGGAGCGGGCATAGCCCTCGGCGGCATGCACGGCGGCCTGCTCGTGGCGCACCAGCACGTGGCGGATGGCATTCTGGTTGAAGATCGCGTCGTAGATAGGCAGTACCGCGCCGCCCGGGTAGCCGAAAATAACCTCTACGCCCTGGTCCTTCAGCGCGCGCAGCAGCACCTCGGCGCCCGCCTGGGGCGCTTCGGTGTGCGAGGGATCGGCGGCAGCCGGGGAGTTTGCGGTTTTCTGGCTCATGATAAGGTCACCACTACGGCGGTACGCTGCGCTGCGTCAACCCGTCTCTTGAATAAACGCCAACAAATCGGCCCATTCTCTTTCCGAAAATTGCGCCAGACCCGCAACACGCGCATGGATCGTATGCGTGCGCGCAGGATCGGCCATGCGCCGGTGGCGGAACCAGGTGGCTTGCCGCTTGGTGTACTGCCCGGTCGCCAGCGTCGCCCGCGCCACCGCCTCGTCCAGCGCCAACTCGCCGCGCAGATGGGCGGCCAACTCCGGCACACCGAGGGCGCGCATTGCCGGCAGCGCCGGGTCCAGCCGCTGGGCCAGCAGGGCCGCCACCTCGGCCAGCGCGCCCTGCGCCAGCATCGCCGCGAACCGGCCGGCGATGGCGGCCCGCAGCGCCTCGCGCGGCGGGTCCAGCCGCAGGGCGGTGAAGCGCCAGGGCGCCGGCGCGGTCTTCCGCGCCTGCCACGCCGCCATGCCCCGGCCGGTGCCGCGCCATACCTCCCAGGCGCGGGCCACGCGCTGGCTGTCGCTGGGGCGCAGCCGGGCGGCGGTGGCCTGGTCCACCTTGGCCAGCGCCGCGTGCAGCGCCGCCGGCCCCTGCTCGGCCAGCAGCCAGCGCGCCTCGGCCCGCGCCGCCTCGCCGGGGTCCGGGATCTCGGCCAGCCCGTCGGTCAGCGCCGCGAAATACATCCCGGTGCCGCCGCACAGGATCGGCAGCCGCCCGCGCGCCCGGGCCGCCGCCATCGCCGCCAGGGCCTCGGCGCGCCACCAGGCCACGCTGCCCGGCTCGGCGGCCGGGCGCACGCCGTACAGCGCATGTGGCGCCTCGGCCTCCTCGGCCTCGCTCGGCCGGGCGGTCACGATGCGTAGCTCGCGATACACCTGCATGGAATCGGCGTTGATCACCTCCCCGTCCAGCCGGCGGGCCAGCGCCAGCGCCAGCGCGGACTTGCCGCTGCAGGTCGGGCCGGCGACCAGCAGCGCGTGCGGCGCCATGCTCATTCCCTTGCGGCCCGCCCCGGTTGATCGCATACGCCGTTCATGACCCATGTCCTTACCCTGGTCGCCGACCGCACCGCCACCACCCTGTCCGACGCCGTGATCGCCCGCGTGCGCGAGGCCGTCGAGGGCGGGCCGCCCGCCATCCTTTCCCCGCGCGAAGCGGCCGACATCCCCTGCCGCGCCGTGCCTGACGCGGCGCGGCTGGAGGCGGCGCTGGAGGGCGCGCCGATCGATGCCATCGCCACTCGCGCGCGCGGCCGGCGCAAGGGGCTGCTGGTCGCCGACATGGACAGCACCATCGTCACCACCGAGACGCTGGACGAGATCGCCGCCTATGCCGGCCTCAAGGACCGCATCGCCGCCATCACCCGCCTGAGCATGAATGGCGAGATCGACTTCGCCGAGGCGCTGCGCCAGCGTGTGGCGATGCTGAAGGGTCTCAACCTCGACGCGCTGGAAAAGACCTGGGCGCAGACGAAGCTGATGCCGGGCGCCAAGGAACTGGTGGCGACCATGCGCGCGCACAATGCCACCACGGCGCTGGTCTCGGGCGGCTTCACCTGGTTCACCGGCCGGGTGGCGGCTCTGGTTGGCTTCGACATCCATCGCGCCAACGTGCTGCTGCACGACGACTCGGCGCTGACCGGCGAGGTGGCGGAGCCGATCCTGGACCGCGAGGCCAAGCTCGCCACGCTGCGCGAACTGGCCGAGGCGCGCGGGCTGAAACTGTCGGCCACGCTCGCGGTGGGCGACGGCGCCAACGACCTGGCGATGCTGCAGGAGGCCGGGCTCGGCGTGGCATTCCGCGCCAAGCCGATCGTCGCCGCGGCGGCGCGGGCCCGGGTGAACCATGCGACGTTGCGTGCGCTGCTGTTCGCGCAGGGCTATGCACTGACCGATATCGTGGACGAATAGCGACAGATTGTTGCGTGTGCCGTGGTATCGTGACGATTGCGCATACCACGTGCGCATACCCTGCAAACCGCGCCGCAATGACGGTGATACTCTTTCCTCAGCAAGAGAAGAGGATTGGGAATGTCCGAAACCCGTCAGAAATTCCTGTGCGACGCCATCGCCATTGCCGACGCCAACACCAAGCTCTTCATCACCGTCTACCAGGTGGGCGACGGCATCGAATTCAGCAGCGGCCGCGGCATCACCAAGCATGGTTCGCCGCGCCGGCACTGGACCAACGACACGATCAAATACGAGATCGCCTTCGCCTACGGCGCCAAGAAGGTGGAACTGGTGTTCCCCGACCCCTCCTCGGGCAAGACCGGTTACCTGCTGTAACATCACCGGGGTCGCGGTTCGCGCGGCTGCCGCGCAGGAAGCAGGGCGTACGGCGGGGCGAAATGGTGCTAGGAACACGCCGGCGCCTTCCGCGCGCCCCCACCTGAGGAGAACGACACGATGAGCGGCTACAAGGACGCGAACTTCAACGACAGGCGAACCGCCGCGGCGAATGCGCGCAAGGCGATGCTGGAGAAGTTCCGCGCCCAACCCAGCCCCGACGACCCGGCGATGATCGCCGCCCGCGCCGCCCGCCAGGCGACTGCCGAAGCCCGCGAGGTTCGCGCCGCCGAACGCAGGGCCGAGCGCGAGGCCGAACAGGCCCGCAAAGCCGCCGAAGCCGCCGCCCGCAAGGCCGAGGCGGAGGCCGAACTGGCGCGCAAGGCCGAGGAAGCCGTGGCCGAGGCCGCCCGCGCCGTCGCCCTGGAAGCCGAGCGCAAGGCCGCCCGCGATGCCCGGTACGCCGCCCGCAAGGCGCGCCGCTAGCTTACTGCGGAAAGCAGGGCGGCGCTCGGGCCCTGGTGGGAAGCGGGGGGGCAAGGCCCCGCCGCTTCCTCGACAGGTGCAGCATTCAGGCGGTTGGCGTTACGTCATATGCGGCCGCAGGATCTGCCGCAGCACGCTGCCTTCGGCCAGCCGGTCGAACCCGGCGTTGATCCCGGCCAGCGGTACATCGCCGCTGCGCAGCCGGTCCACCGGCAGCTTGCCGCGGCGGTACAGCCCCAGCAGCAGCGGAATGTCCCGCTCGGCCACGCAACTGCCCATGTAGCTGCCGCGAATCTCGCGCTCGGACGAGACCAGGTCGGCGTGCGGGTATGAGAAGCGCATGTCATTGCCCGGCAGCCCGGCGCACACCATGCAGCCGCCGCGCCCGGTGATGCCATAGGCCAGCGCGACGGCGGGGGCCGCGCCGGCCGCCTCCACCACCGTGTCCAGCCCGCCATCGGTGGCGGCGCGCACCTGCTCGGCGCAATCGGGGTCGCTGGCCAGGAAGGTGTCGGTGGCGCCCCATTGGCGGGCCAGCGCCAGCTTCTCGGCGCTGGTGTCCACCGCCACGATCCGCTCGGCGCCGGCGGCCACGGCGGCGAACAGCGCGTTCATCCCCACTCCGCCCAGCCCCACGATGCCCACATTGTCGCCCGGCCGCACGCGGGCGGTGTTGAACACGGCGCCTGCCCCGGTCATCACCGCGCAGCCGAAGATCGCCGCGATCTCCAGCGGGATGTCCTGGTCGATCTTCACGATCGAGCGGCGGGCCACCACCGCGTATTGCGCGAACAGCGACAGGCCGCTGCTGTGGTTGATCGGCCGGCCGTCCTGGTGGATGCGCCGCGTGCCGGTGATCAGCGTACCGGCGGCGCGCGCGGCGAAGCCCGACGGGCACAGGTTGGACCGCCCGCGCACGCAATAGCGACAATGCCCGCAACTGGCCGCGAACACCGTCACCACATGGTCGCCGACCGCGATGCCGGCCACGCCCGCCCCCACCTCGCGCACGATGCCCGCGCCCTCATGGCCGATGATGGCCGGGATCGGGCGCGGGCGGATGCCCTCGATCACCGACAGGTCGCTGTGGCACAGGCCGCAGGCGGCGACCTCGATCAGCACCTCGCCCTCGCCGGGCGGATCGAGCTCCACCTCCTCCACGCGCATCGGCCGGGTGTCGGCATAGGGGCGGGGGCGGCCGGGGTGGTAGAGGATGGCGGCTTGCATGCGCATCGGAGGGGGCCTTTTCGGGAAGAAAGCGGTTCTTTTTTGGAAAAAAGAACCAAAAAACTTCTGTTCGCTGGAGTCTCCGCCCTATCCGCCGGTGCGCCAGCGGATAAAGTTTTTTTGCTTCTTTTTGTTCACAGAAAGAAGCCTTCCTTCACGGCACCCAAGGCCCAAGCCGTTCAAGGACACGGTCGCGCTGCGCCATCCACCAGCCATGCTGCGCCGGCCAGGTCTGGTGGTTGGTGTCCACCTCCAGCGCCGCCTTGGCATGCAGCGCCCAGTTGGGGTCTTCCAGCGCCTGCCGCCCGACCGCGATCAGGTCGGCGCGCTCTTCCTGCAGGATGCGCTCCGCTTGGCGGCCATCGACGATCAGGCCGACCGCCATGGTGGCGATGCCGGCCTCGCGGCGGATGCGCTCGGCGAACGGCACCTGGAAGCCATAGACCCGGTTGGGGCCGCGCTGGTTGGTGGCCGAGCCGGCCATGCCGCCGGAGGAGGCGACCACCATGTCCACCCCCACCTGCTTCAGCGCGCGGGCGAATGCCACCTGATCCTCCTGGCTCAGCCCGCCCTCCGAGCCGTCCACCATCGACAGCCGCAGGAACACCGGCTTGTCGGCCGGCCAGGCATCGCGGATGCCGCGCGCCACGGCCAGCGGCAGCGCCATGCGCCCGGCCTGGTCGCCGCCCCAGCGATCGGTGCGATGGTTGGCGATCGGCGAGAGGAACTGGTGCAGCATGTAGCCGTGCGCCGCGTGGATCTCGGCGATCTCGAACCCGGCTTCCAGCGCCCGGCGGGCGGCGGCCACGAAGGCGTCGCGCAGCGCCAGCACGCCCGCCTCGTCCAGCACCGCCGGGGTCAGCCAGCCCTCGCCGAGCGGCACCGCGCTGGGGGCCACCGGCTGCCACTGCTCGTCGCCACGGGCGATGTCGGCGGCGGTCAACGGGCCGTTGCCGTGCCAGGGCCGCTGGCTGCTGCCCTTGCGGCCGGAATGGGCGAGCTGGATGGAGGGAACGCTGCCATTGGCCTTGAGGAAGGCGGCGATGCGGGCCAGCGGCCCCACATGGTCGGCCGACCACAGCCCCAGGTCGCCATTGGTGATGCGGCCCTCGCGGGTGACGGCGGTGGCCTCGACGGTGACCACGCCTGCGCCGCCGACCGCGAAGCGGCCGTACTGCACCAGATGCCAGTCATTGGCGATGCCATCATCGGCGGAATATTGCGCCATCGGCGAGATGACGACGCGATTGGGCAGCGTCAGGCCGCGAATGGTGAGCGGCGTGAACAGTTTAGGGGTCATGGCGTATCCCGGTTGGTCTTCTTGCGGCGGCATTCTAGATGCCGAGACGAATGCCCCGCAAGGAAGGCCCCCCTGGAAGTCGCCGGAGCGGGTTCAGACGAACGCCTCGCCGGCCAGGCTGGCATAGGCGCCCTTCGCCTCCACCTCGTAGCCCGCCAGGAAGCCGCTGTACTGCTTGGCCGCGCGGCGGGCCTTCACGAAGGTTTTGACGATCTCGGCGTCGCCCGGGTTTTTCTGCACATGGTCCCACAGCGACAGCAGCTCCACCGTGTAGGCGGCCGGCTCGGAGTTCTTGCCCAGCTTGTCCATCGCGGCATGGCCGTATTCGTGAAACAGCACGCCCATCCACAAGGTGCCGTCCTTGTCCGGGGCGCCAGGGTCCACCAGCACGATCGGCACCGTGGGCATGGTGGCGTTCATCTTGCTGAATTGGCCGGACCAGAAGATCTTCACCACCATCTTGGCCGAGGCGAAGTTGATGTACAGGCCGGGCTGCCCGTTCAGGCCGTTGATCGACATCCACCCGACATCGTCGATGTTGGCGCCGAACTTGCCCTTCACGAAGGCCTTGATATTGGTGGCGATGGTGCCGACCTTGGTGTCGGTGGCCGATTGTGACATTCTTGCCCCTCCTTTACGGATGCGTCGCGGCGATGCCGGCACGATAGCGGCGTTCGCTGCGATCCGACATCAACTCCCGGTGACGGCCGGGGGCGTCAGTGGCCGCCTTCCAGATAGGCCGCGCGGATTTCCGGGCGGGCGAGCAATTCGGCGCCGGGGCCGGCCATGGTGATGGCGCCATTGACCAGCACATAGCCGCGATGCGCCAGCCGCAACGCCTGGTAGGCGTTCTGCTCCACCAGCAGAACGGTCAGCCCGGTGCGCCGGTTGAGCTCGCGGATGGCGCTGAAGATGTGGCGCACCACCAGCGGCGCCAGCCCCAGGCTCGGTTCGTCCAGCAGTAGCAAGCGCGGCCGGCTCATCAGCGCCCGGCCGATCGCCAGCATCTGCTGCTCCCCGCCCGACAGCGTGCCGCCACGCTGGGAGAGCCGCTCCAGGAGGCGGGGGAACAGGGCGAACACCTCCTGCATCGTCGCCTCCGCCTCGGAAGGCGGGTGGCCATGCGCGCCCATCAGCAGGTTCTCGTGCACGCTCATGCGCGGAAAGATGCGCCGCCCCTCCGGCGACTGGGCGATGCCCTGGCGCATGATGGCGTGCGTCGGCTGCGCGGTGATGTCCTGCCCGTCATAGGTGATCTGGCCGTCCCGCGCGCGGGGGTTGCCGCAGATCGTCATCATCAGGGTGGATTTTCCCGCCCCGTTTGCACCGATAAGGGTGACGATTTCGCCCGGATTCACCTCCAGATCGACGCCTTTCAGCGCCTGGATGGCCCCGTAATAGGCGGTAACCCCGGACAGCCGCAGCAGCGCGCTCATGCCTGCGCCTCGGCGGGAATTTCGTCCTCGTCGCCCTCGCCCAGGTAGGCGGCGATCACCTTCGGGTCGTGGCTGACCTGGTCGGGGGTGCCGTCGCTGATCTTGCGGCCGTGGTCCAGCACCACGATGTGGTCGGAGATGCGCATCACCACGCCCATGTCGTGCTCGATCAGCAGGATGGAGCAGCCGGGCAGGCCCGCCATGCCGCTGCGGATCTGGCGCAGCAGGTTGGACAGCTCGTCGCTCTCGCGCGGGTTCAGCCCGGCGGCCGGCTCGTCCAGGCACAGCAGCACCGGGTCGGTGCACATGGCGCGCGCGATTTCCAGCCGGCGCTGGGCGCCATAGGGCAGGGCGCCCGCCGGGTCGTCGGCCCGCGCGGTCAGGCCGATGGCGTCCAGCCACAGCCGGGCCTTCTCGATGGCCGCACGCTCCAGCTTCGCGTGGCCGCCCAGGCCGAACACCGCCAGCAGGCCGCGCGCGACGTTGGGCATCAGCATGTTGTGCTGCGCCACCATCAGGTTCTCCAGCACCGTCATGCCGGCGAACAGGCGAATGTTCTGGAAGGTGCGGGCCACCCGGGCGCGCCGGGCGATCAGGTGGCCGGGCATCCGCTCCAGCGCGAAGCCGCCGCCGCGGGCCAGCGCCAGGCTGCCGGAGGTGGGGCGGTAGAAGCCGGTGATGCAGTTGAACACCGTGGTCTTGCCGGCGCCGTTGGGGCCGATCACCGCTGTGATCTCACCCTCCCGCGCCTCGAACGACAGGGCATCGACCGCGGTCAGGCCGCCGAACCGCATGGTCAGGTCCCGCACCGCCAGCAGCGGCGCCATCAGCCGTGCCCCTCGGACATCATGTCCGCCCCGATATGGCGGCGCCCGCCCAGCGCCACCGAGGGCGTGCGGCCCGACACCAGCCCGCGCGGGCGCACCACCATCACCACCACCAGGGCGAGGCCGAAGATCAGCATCCGGTATTCCTGCAGGTCGCGGAACACCTCGGCGCCGCCGATCATCACCAGGGCGGCCAGTGCGGTGCCGAGCTGGCTGCCCAGCCCGCCGAGCACCACGATCGCCAGCACCACGGCGCTCTCGATGAAAGTGAAGCTCTCCGGGCTGATGAAGGCCTGCCGGGTGGCGAAAAAGGCGCCCGCGAAGCCGCCGAACGCGGCCCCGATGGCGAAGGCGGTCAGCTTGGTGACGGTGACGTTGATGCCCAGGCTGCGACAGGCAACCTCATCCTCGCGCAGCGCCTCCCAGGCGCGGCCGAGCGGCAGCCGGCGCAGCCGCAGCGAAACCCAATTGGTCAGCAGCGCCAGGCCCAGGATGACGAAATACAGATAGACCACCCGCTGCGAGATGCTCGGCTCCAGCCCGAAGAAATCGGCGAAACTGCCCGGCCCGCCGCCGCCGTTGAACTTCAGCCCGAACAGCGTGGGGCGCGGGATGCCCGACAGCCCGTTCGGCCCGCCGGTGAGCGAGACCCAGTTCAGCAGGACGATGCGGATGATCTCGCCGAAGGCCAGGGTGACGATGGCCAGGTAGTCGCCGCGCAGCCGCAGCACCGGAAAGCCGAGCATTACCCCCCAGAGCGCCGCCAGCAGCCCGGCGAGCGGCAGGCAGGTCCAGAACCCCAGGTCGAACGTCTGCGCCAGCAGGGCATAGGAATAGGCGCCGACCGCGTAGAAGGCGACGTAGCCGAGGTCCAGCAGCCCGGCCAGCCCGACCACGATGTTCAGGCCCCAGCCGAGCATCACGTAGGTCAACACCAGCACGCCGAGGTCGAGCCAGTAGCGCCCGGCATACAGCGGCAGGGTGATGGCGAAGGCCAGCAGCAGCGGCGCGGCATAACGCCCGATGCGCGACAATGTGGCTGCCACGTGCCGCGGCGAGGGCGTGCCCGCCGGCCGCCATTGCCGCCAGTACAGCATCGCCAACCGGCCAAAGAACACCGCCGCCACCGCGGCCGCCACCGCCCATGGCCGTGCCCTCAGCACCAGCGAATGGGGGCCGGCATCGGTCTTCAGCCCGATCATCACCCCGAACAGGCCCAGCGCCACCAGCGCGGACAGCCCGGCGTCGCGCAGCGGTTTCATACCTTCTCGACGTCCGCGCGGCCCAGGATGCCGGTCGGCATGAAGATCAGCACCAGCACTAGGATGGAGAACGACGCCACATCCTTGTATTGCACGCTGAAATAGGCCGACCAGAAGGTCTCGATCAGCCCGATCGCCAGCCCGCCCAGCACCGCGCCGGGCAACGAGCCGATGCCGCCCAGCACCGCGGCGGTGAACGCCTTCACCCCAGCCACGAAACCGATGAAGAAGTCGATCACGCCGTAGTAAAGCAGGAACAGCAGCCCCGCGACGGCGGCCAGCGCTGCGCCGATGACGAAGGTGAGGCTGATCGTGCGGTCGGTGTCGATGCCCAGCAGCCCGGCCATCTTGAGGTCTTGCTCGCAGGCGCGCATGGCGCGGCCCAGGGGCGTGCGAGTCACCAGCCATGTGAAGGCGGCCAGCATGACCAGCGTGGTGATGACGATGGCGATCTGCATCCACGACAACTGCACGGTGAAGGTGCCGTCGCGCATCAATGGCATGCCGCCCGGGATCAGGGCGGCCATCGGTTTGACCCGCGCGCCCTGGCTGACCTGCACGAAATTCTGCAGCACGATCGACATGCCGATGGCGCTGATCAGCGGCGCCAGGCGGAACGAGCCGCGCAGTGGGCGATAGGCGACGCGCTCCACCGTCCAGCCGTACAGCGCCGCCAGCCCGGCGGCGAACACCAGCGTGATCGCCAGCGCCAGCGGCACCGACGAGATGCCAAGCGCCGCCAGCCCGGTCAGCGCGATCAGCGACAGGAAGGCGCCGACCATGAAAATGTCGCCGTGGGCGAAATTGATCATGCCGATGATGCCGTAGACCATGGTGTAGCCCACGGCGATCAGGCCGTAGATCATGCCAAGCGTGACGCCGTTGATGAGCTGCTGCAGCGCGTAGGCCACAGGACCTCCCGATAATTGCGACTCGATCAAGTGATGCGCTCAGCGAAGCACGGGGTTGCGGTCGCTGCAAGGGTATCGCGCAGGTCCGGCAAATGAGGCCCTTCCCCGGCAAATGAGGCCCTTCACAGCCCGAGGGGGGCTTGCTATAGGGGCGGCCCGATCGGACGGACGGCTTCCGCCGCACGGTCGGGGGGCGGGCGCATAGCTCAGTTGGTAGAGCAGCTGACTCTTAATCAGCGGGTCGTAGGTTCGAATCCTACTGCGCCCACCATTCCCTTCAAGGGGTTACGGGACGGGCGGCGGATTTCGCGCTTGAGAATCCCACGCTATTCCCCCGAAATGGCCCTGGAAGCTCGCCGAATTCCCCAGCTCGCCGCCGCGCTCTCGCGCCGGCGCGCGTCCGCACCTAATCGAGAAGCCGATAACGTCGGGTGACGACCCAACCAAGTCATCCGGAAACCGAACCGCCGATCCCTAAAGCGGCCGTTCACAGGCTCAAGCCGATGGTTGCTGTCCGCCCTCTGCATCGACGTCACCGTCTGCCGCCGGATCGGACGACAGAAAGATGTGCAATAATGTAATCGGCTCGCTAGGTGCCAACGTGGGCCGGGCATGGTGTGTGTCGAAAGCGGAACCGCTCAGCGCGACGACGGAGGGGGTGGTGATCAGCGCTCCCGCATCGTCGGTGAGACACTGAAGCGCGACGGCGCGTGAGGGATCGGCAATGTAGGTTGCCATCGCGGTGGCTTCGCGTGTTGCTGCGGCGGCCGTGATGCCGCACATTGCGCCGAACGCGTGGCCGACTGCGTACTTTCCTTCGACGAACCGGTTTAGCCCGTCATGGCAATAGCGCCAGCGCGCACTTGTCGACCCGTCAAGCTTCTTAAACTCGAGCACGAAATGAGGCGTGCCCGGTGCGCCGAGGATCACCCGGATATCCGCTCGCGCGAGACGCGAGACTGTCCCGTCGGCGGCACGGCGTAATTCCCAAGTCTCCGCCTGAAAATCGCAGTCCACCCGGTGGTTGAAGCGGCGTTCCGGGTCTGCCAGTGCCTCGCATAGGTTATCGGTGAGCGTCGGTTCGTCGTTTTCAAATCCAACCGCATTAGCGTAGGTGCTGCGAAGCCAGGCCCAGGTCTGGGCGACATAGGTAACGACGTCGGGGATTCGGGGAGGAGGGAAGACGCTGAACCACGCGTCCGACGGCGCAGTATTCATGAAGTGAGCTTCTTCCAGGCCGCGGCCTGCACGGTCCGCGCGATCAGGTCGGCGTCGGCCAGCGCGGCCCGCGCGAGCCAGAAGCGACGTCGCATCGGCTTGAGAAAGTAGAACGCATCGCCGGCGACGACCATCGCGTTGGGAATCTTGAAGAGAGCGTCGCGCTCCGTCCTGTCGAGCTGGCTCTCGAAGGCCGCCTCCACGTCCATCAGCAGCGCGTGAAAAGCCTCTTCCGAGCGGACAAGGGTCGCTCGATCATTGTTCTCGCCGCTTAAGCTGATCCGGACAGCGCCGAAGAAGCCCCCGTTGCCGTCGACCACCGCATCGACGTTGAGGCCGCCGTGGCCGCCAGAATGCCGACGGTGTGTTTCAAGGGCGCGGGCGAGGACCTTGACATAGGTTCCGACCTCGCGACTGGCGGGTCGGTGAAGCAGGGGTGTCGCCAGACGCGCATAGTTCTGGGGCTGAATAACCGAGTAGCCGGTCAAGATCAGTAGATAGGTCGCCACTGGTGAGCGCAGATAGGCGGCAAGGAACTTCAGCAAGGCCTCATCATCGGGTCCACCACCGATCGCGCCGATCGACGAGGTGAAGGCAAACGCCTCATGTGTGTACGCCGCCCGGATGCCGTATTCCTCAGTGAGGCCATCGGGCAGGATCACGCGCGGACCGTGATAAAGGCGAGCGTTCTTGCCGCCCGGACTCGCGACGATATAGAAATGATCCTTGACTTGATCGAGCTGCACGTCACTGGCGATCACCGGATAGTCGCGCGGCATCCGATCGGCCGGAAGAAAGGCAAGCGCCTCGAGCGGTCCCAGCGAACGGCTCCGATTGCTCAGGTTCGGTGCGTGAAACCCCTTGCCGGAAACCCATGGTTCCGGGCGTCCTGCCATAGTTTGTGCGAGCGTTCCGAACCTCTGCAAACGGCGAAGCAGATCCAGGTCACGCTGCTCGCCCCAATAGGCTGAAATCAGCAGATGTGGCTTAGCGTAGATGTCGTGCACGGAGAGGAGCTTTTGATCGCTCGGATGAAGCGCCAGGCGGCCCAGAGCCAGGCTAACGTCAGCCTTCGGTGCCCAATAGTCGACCTGTTCCTCGGCAAGGTCGATCACCCCCTCCACCGGCGGCCGAGGTCGAACCCGCACAACCGCGCAAGGGTGCTTCGCCGCTGGAAAGAGCAGTCGTCGAACGTCGGCGAAATTGATGATTCGCTCTATGCGGACATCTGCCAGCCACCGTTTTCGAAACTCGCACGATTGCGGCGTCGCACCGGCAACGAGGTTGAGGGGCAAGATTAGGGTGATCACACCATCCGGCTTCACGCACCCGGTCGCACGAAAAGCGAACCCGGCGGCGATCTGATGCCTGCCGATCGGGTAGGCGGCCCCAGCGGCGCTGGTGAAGCGCCCGTCAAACGACCTTGCGCCTAGCAGATACCATCCCGTTGGGCGTGCGCCGATCTTCGTGCTTTGCGCACCACGCCGTTGCCGGCGCGACAGCGCGCACGCCACCCGAGGCAGATTTCCTCACCATCATCACCCGCGATAATCGGCATGTCTCAGCCAATGGCGCGGGCGAGTCGCCAGGACGGGTTGGCCTGCGGCCAGCGGCCAGGAAGTGCCCCAGCACCAGAGCCGGCGGATCGGCCCGCGACCGGGGCGCACGGATATCTGGCGCATTGCCTTGCGAGCCTTCCCCCGGCCAGCGGCCGCCGGGCGAGCCGCCGCCGGTAGCTCGCCCTCCCGATGGCGTAACTGGCTGTCCTGGCCAGTGCGGCGCGGCGGCTACTCCAGGCGTCAGGCCGATCGGCGGCAACTGCGGTGGCCCTGGTCTCACGAAAGCCAGCATCGCCCCGCTGGCCGAGTTGCTAACGGCCGGAGCGGGCGTCATCGCAGCCATCCGCATTGGCACGCCGCTCGTGAGGGCGCCGTGCAGCCGGACGAGTGGGCTGGCCAAAACGATCAGCGCAATCGTCATTGCCGGCAAGCGCTTCTCCGCAAGGTCGGGGAGCCGACAGGCCGCACAGGTCACCACGAGGCGCGAGGTGGCGCACGTGGCGCAAGCGAAGCATCCGCCGGAGGCAGCACCCCGCCAAGCATGCCCTTCGCCAGACACCATCCCACCGGGCGCGCGGCGATCCCCTGTACTACACCCCATCGGGACGCGGTCAGCGCGCGGCTCGTATTTGGCAAGGCACATCGCACCCGGCGGCGCGATCGCGTACGCCGCCGCCCAGGGCAAATATCCTCACCACCCTCACCCGCAACGAGCGGCGCCTCTCGACCGTGGCGTGGCCGATCCGCCCGGCCGGGTGGGTGTGCGACCGGCGGCAGGGAGGCACTCCAGTGCGAAGACCCGCCGCATCGACGGCGGCCTCTGCCACCCGGACATCTGGCGCACCACCTCGCGTGCGCTGCCCCGCCAAGCTACCCGCCGGGGCGAGACTCCGCCGTCACCCCGCCACCTCGGAGGAGCATGTCGCGTACCCTCGTGACGCGGCGCTTACTGCTCTGGCCAACGCGTCCCCGTGGCTGTGCCGGGCGCCGGGACAATCGGCGACCAGTCCGGCAGTTCTGGTTGCGCGACGGCCGGAGTTAGCCCCCTGGCTCGGCTGCCCGCGGCGACACAGGGCATAACCACAGCCGGCCCGCTTCGGGCGCCGCGCGCGAGGGCGGCGCGGCACCCAAAAGGGCGTCGGCAGCAGCGAGCCGCACCAAGCGCCACCACCGGCATCTGCCCCTCCGCAGGGCCGGCGAAGCGCCCGCCGGGCCGGCACCCGACGGGACCCCTGTCGGCGGCGCCGCGGCGCCTATTCGCGCAAGCAGGCCTCCTCGTGGCTCAGGAGGGCGTCGACCGTGCAAGACCACGCCGCCCCGCTGAGGCCGTCGACCTTGCGGCCAAGCCGGGCACCGGTGACAGTCGGCAAACGCCGCCGCAGGAACCGCCTGATCTGCTCCGCCAGGGGGAAAGCCCATTCATCCTCGACCTCCCTTGCGGCCACCCGAACCGCCTTGGCCACAGCGCGCCTCGACACAAGGCGCCCGACCCTCAGGTCCACCTCGACGCCGAGCAGCCGCCTGACGGTGGCGTTCGCCTCAGCGGCGGCCGCGGTCCCTCGGTTGCCCCAGGCGATCTCGGCCTTCAGGGCCTCGGCCAGGCCAGGGAAATCCGCGCAGAGCGCGTCGGCGTGGGCCGGCGTGACGCGGCCGACACCGGCGGGGCGCACGTAGGGCAGCGGGCCGGCGGGCGGGCGCCCCCAGACCTGGTAGGTGGGCAGGTCGGCCGCAGCGATGTCCCCAAGCGCGAGGCGCGCGAGCACCAGGTCCAGGTGCTCCCTCGCCACCCAGTAGTCCAGGGTCCCCGGCAGCTCGACGATCGGCACGAGCGGCACCACCGACAATGCGCCGATGCCACCGCCAACCGCCTTGGCGAGGTCGCTGAGCGGCGGGCGGTCCGGGGCGGGCGCACCTTGGGGGCCGAACCCGGCGGCCCAGCCGCGCATCGCGTATTCCAGGATCGTCAGGGAGCCGCCACCGGGCAGGATCGGAAATCGCAGTCCGATGTCTACTGACGGCGGCACGGTGAGGGCGCGCACCGCTGCGGCCTGCTGCTCGCGGGTCCACCCCGTCGTGAGCGCCAGGCCGAGCCCGGCGTAGGGCAGGCTCCTGCACTCCGAGCCGCGAAGAAGGTCGTCGGTCACAGGGGCGGCGTGGCAGGCTGCGGGGGAGATGATCATGGCGTCGTTCTCCGAACTGACGTGGCGCGGGCGGGCGGCCTGCGGCGCGGCGACCTCCACCAAGCCGCTTTCGCGGCGGTCGCTGGCGGTCTCCGATGATCTGTTCCGATCTGCCGCCACCGAAACAAAAAAACGGCACCGGGCGGCATCCGGCGGCGAACTGCGGCGCCTCCCGCCTCCTCGCCGCCGCCCGGCCCGGGCCGGCACCGCGCACGCGCGCCTCCCCCTGGACCGGCTCGCCCGTGGCAGGATCGCCCGGCGCGGCCCGCCCGCCGTCCGCTGGGGCGCGTATTCCTCTACTTCGTCGCCCGGGCCCGCGCCGCCGGGCGGGTCAGGCGGCGGCCCGCGGCGCCGTCGCCGTGCGCAGCGGGATCGGCGGCAGGGCCGCCGGCCACGACCACGACTTGGGGCCACAGCGCCAGGCGCAGGACCCGGCGCGCGTCGGCCTGGTCGGGGAGCAGCGAGTAAAGCGCCGCCCGCCCGCGGGACTCAGCGCGCAGCCCGCCCTCGGCCACCGCCCGCCCCAGGGCCTTGCGGACCGTGCTGTTGGTGCGCAGCGCCGAGGCGTCGTAGCGGCCGTGCTCCAGCAGGTGGTACAGGGCGTCGCGCACCGCGGCGTGGGTCGCCTCGCCCGGCCTGGCCCCCGCCCGCCCCGCCGGCGGCGGCGCCGCGGAGCGAAGCAGCGGGGCGAGCGCCACCAGCAGGTCCAACGCGCCGAGCTGAGGACGGCCCGCCTCGGCGACGTGGGCGGCCATCGCGTCGAGCACCGGCACCGTCGCCTCGGCGAGCGCCAGCAGCCGCGCCGCAAGCCCCGCGCCGTCGGCCGCCGGCTGGGAGGAGAGGCCGGCGCCGGCCGCCCGGATCGCGGCCGCGTTGTCGTAGCAGACCTCCGTCCGCAGCAGGTCGGCCCGCTTGGCGTAGAACTTCATGCGGGTGGGCGCATCCGCCACGTCACCCTGCCACGTCACCGTCACGAAGTTGCCGTCTCTCTCGGTGTCGGGGGCGGCGGCGTAGTGCCGCACCCGGCCCACCCGGGTCCACGGGTTCGACCCTCCGGCAAGGGCGTGGGCGAGCTTCGGCGCATCGTCTCGCCACAGGTCCCGGCACAGCTCGGCCTGGCGCGGCGAGAGCCTCGCCCGGGCGGGCGAGCCGGCTGCGCGCGCCACCGCCGCCAGGAAGGCGTCGACCAGGTCGGAGACGGTCAGCAGCTGCAGGCCGAGGAGCAGCGGGCGGTCCTCCTCGGGCGGCCCGACGACGTTGCCGCCGCCCCCACCGAGGCCCGGGCCGCCGACCGGGGTGACCTGCGACCGCAGGAACTCCAGGGGGTTCAGCCGCAGCACGCTGGCGCTGATCGCCCTGACGCCGCTCTTCTTGGCAGCCGAGAGTTTCAGCCTCCCGGACAGGACCAGGTCGGCGTCGGACCGCGGGCAGCGCCACGCGAACGCCACGTCGGCCCACCCCGGCTTGGCCCGCGCGATGACGCCCTCCGCGACGAGGCCGGCGAGCAAAGCCGGGATGTCACCTGCGGCGAGCCCTGGGACGTCAATCTGGCAGGTGACCTCGAGGCGGTCGAACAGGGCGTCGGCTGCGGGGCCCAGGCCGGGCACCCCGGCGAGAGGGCTGTCGGGGCGTCTGGGCGGCGTGGGTGGGGGCATGGCTTCGGCTCCGGGCTGGCGAGGCCAACACATGCCACGACGGCGCAAGTACAAGAAATCTGGGATTGCTGCTCGAGGCTGCCCCTTGTTAGGGAGCGTGTGATCACAGGCGATTGCGACACTCACGGCGTGCTCAGCGGCCGACATGCAGTTTGGCAAAGAGGGGGGAAGTCGAGGTTTCGCACCACCTGCGTAGGAACGGGCCGCGAATCCTCACCATCCTCACCCTGGCCGTTCGCGGTGAGGCGGGTGAGGATGGTGAGGAATTTCGGTCCGTGCGATTGGGGCCGACCACGCACACCACGGCGGGGGATAACAAGCGCCCAGCAGGCGATGCTGCCGCCGGCGGGGGCTGATCTACCGCGCGGCGCGCTTGGGCCGAACCGCGGCGAGCCGGCGGGCGGATCGATTTCCACCCGGCGCTGCGGCCGCCGCTATTTGCTTGCGCCGGCCGGGGGGGTCGATCTATCCCGCCATCATCGTCAACCATCCAGGCCCGGGGAGGGATGCATGGCCGCCACCGATCTGCATCGCCGCCGTGGACCCTGCCAGGCCCCGCAGCCCTGTGTTGCGGGGCGGGCCGCCCCCCGGACCTGACGCCTTCTCGCGTCCGCTTCGCGGCATCGCCCGCCTGGTGTGTGAGCCGTATCCCGCGCGAGGGTGACGGCGTGTCGCCGCGGCGACCCGGATGGACGAGACCGAGACCATGAGCCTGATCCAAGTGCGCAACCTCGGCGTGGCATCGCCGCGGGTGCTGTTCCAGAACCTCGATTTCACCCTCCACCCCGCCGACCGCTGTGACAAAGCGTGTGCGAGGGACCCCACCAAACGCAAGCAATTCAATAAGCTATCGCGCCGATCGGCGTCGAAGCCCGGTGCCGATCCACATTGTACCCCGTGTGGCCTCGACTCGGGGTGGACGCATTGGCGTTCAGTCGATACAGATGTGCACGAGCACCGATCTGAAACCCAAGTGGATTCAATGAGCTCGGAGATATGCTGAGCCGATCGGCGTCGAGCTCCCACGCCGTCCCACTTGTAAGGTTGTGGTATGTCGCAGGAAATCGGCGTCGCGGGCCCTTCAGGCACCACCTTCTCGCCTCGCGATCTAATCCTTGCCGCACCTTGGACAGCCTCTCTCTTCACGACTTACTCGCTCAGCCTCTCATTTTTCGAAGCAGTCCCTTTCTCGGATATGTCGAAGAGCGTACGTTCCACGACGATCCTCACCGACTTAGCGGGTTACGCCACCTCACTGTCTGACGTGGGTGCGGTCGATGTGGGGCGGAACTACGATATCATCCCCGTATCGGTGAAGCATGGCGTGTTCCATCCGAAGGTTGGCATCCTAGTGGGGCAGGACGGCCTAGTCAGGGCGATGATTGGGTCCGGCAACCTGACATTTGGTGGATGGGGCTACAACGCCGAAGTGTTCGAACTACTCGCCCCCGACAGGGACTCGCATGCCTATAAGGACCTTGCTGGGTTTCTCGGTACCCTCTCCGATTCGATGGCATCAGAAGGACGTCTCACGGCCTATAGCCGTCCGGACCTCTCGCTCTACATTGATGCCTGCCTTAAGGCGGCCGACTCACCTGCTTCGGGAACGAGCCGCGTCCTACACACGCTCACTACACCGCTTGACACGCAGATTGCCGAGCTAGCCGATGGACTCGGCGGCGCCATGGCTATCACCGTTGTCTCCCCATTCTTCGACGGACATCACGGCGTGGCTCAGTTGGCCGCCGCGCTCAACTGCGAGGACGTTTCGGTTTCGGTTTCTCCTAGAGCCCCTTCGTGTTTCGATTTCTCGGCGGCGGAGGCGGCGGGTTTGATCGCCAAGCCAGTCATCTCAGACGTATTCAATGGCTCCAGATCACTCCATGCGAAGGCACTTGACATCGAATGCCGCAACGGACGGTTGCTTGTCTCGGGTAGCGCCAACGCAACTCGACAGGCGATGTCCCGCCGCAACGTCGAGGTTGTTGTCACACGTGCGGTCGAGCTCGTCGTTTCACTCGGATGGCGAGCCTCGGGCACGGTCTCGGGCTCGCTCGGTCAGGTGCCACCCGAAGAACGCGCCGCGGACCCATGCCTTGTCGCACATTTCGAGAGGGGCAAGCTTGTCGGCCAGGTATTCGGCGTCTCTTCGCCTGAGGGCGAGTGGCGGGCTGCGTTCCGGTACGGCGCTGAGGCGAAGCCGCTCGGCAGCCCAGTGACCATACGTGGGGGAGGCATCTTCGAGCTTTCTCCAGAAGATTTTGACCCGACACTCATCCACTGCTCGGTCCAACTCAGCCTCAAGAAGGGGGAGACCGAAATCAGGGGATGGCTTATGCACCAGGGCCTACTTAACGCAATGCGTGAGAAGGGTCCGATCGCACGTACGTTGCAGCGCATGATCGGCGGCGGCAGCCACGCCGACGTAATCGCAGTGCTTGAATACCTCGCGAAGTCGCCGGAGACTCTTCTCGATGCAGCGCGGCGGCTAGGAGGTGGCCGGGAAGATCGACGCCCACTGGCAGAGCCAGCAGGCGCTAAGCTTCAGGCCGGCTCTGAGGTGCCCGGCGCCTTCGAGAATGGGTCCGGCTGGCGGGGCACGGTCGGCGAGGGCGCCTTCTCGGACCTCATGGATACCCTCGTCCGACGCCTAGCGTCGGTGCTACCGGAGGTCGACGATGAGGCCTTGGAGGAGGGGCGCCAATCCGTCGCGCGACGGAAACCTGGGACCAACCGGAGAGGAGGAGGCAACAAGGTTCCAGCATCCATCTTTCGTAGCGCTTTCAAACAGATGGTCGCCCGCCTCGTGACAGTGCCACCCGGCCCGGACCGGGATCCAGGCCTCCATCTCCTTTTCGACATGGTCGTCTCCATCGCCCCGGGCTGCGAGGACGGCGAAACCCTCACCATCGAATGCCTTAGGAGGTGGCTCGCCGTCGCCGTCGAGCGTCCGAAGCGTCTTGGCCCACCCGACGCGCTGGATAAGGAGATCGCGGCCTCTCTAACGAGGTTGGTCATGGACAAGGTCCCAGCAGCCGAGTGTCATGCGCAGCTGCAGCAGCTGTTCGGGGGCGAACCTGACACCGCGACGCTGCAACTGATCGTACCTGATCCCCTTGGCCTCGATGAGCGACGCCTCGCTCCGGGGGCTACCGCGGAGGGCTGGCGGGCGGCCTGGGCAGAGATGCTCAGCGCCGTCACCGGCTGGTCCGTGATGAGTACCCTTGTGTCAGCCATTCGAAGTGGAGCGTCATGGACCGCGCCAACGGGGGCGACAAAGGACGAGATCGCGCTTCTTGGGCGCGTCGCAGACGGAACCTCGCAACCAGATAAGCTCGTCGTCATGCACGAGAGGCAGCACAATTTGATTGCCTGTCCAAAATGCCACTTGCAGCTTACGCCGCACGAGCGGGGACGTCTGAAGCTGGCCCGGGTCTGCTCATGCAATTTGTGCGGCCGAGTGATCCTCAACCTAGGGCTCTGATCATCATGAGGCAAAATCTCGCCCAAATTGACGCGATCTTCGCGGCGGAGCGGGCCTTCCTGCTCGTTGGCGACTTGACGATTGAGCAGAGCGGCGTCGACCCGCTCGGGCTACGACAGCTGAATCTCGATCTCATGGACGCGACGGTCCCCGGCATCAACAATGTGACGATGCATATCCGGCCCTATGCCTTCATGGCCTGGGCTTGGTGGCGGTCCTGGCAACTCACCGACCCCGACGGCTCCTGCGATAGCGTCGAATTGGCGGATCGCGTAATGCGCTACGAGGCGATGTTTGCATGGGCCCACGCTTTGGCGGAGCGGCCGCTTATTGGTGCGACCGCAATCGGACGGCACCTCCCCCGCAAGGGAGAGGATCGGCGATTTCGGTTCGAGGGGAAGCGTTGGCAGGCCCTCAAGGATGAACTCACAAGCATCATGGCGCCGACGCAGTACGGGCCGTCGATCAAGGCCAACCGGTGGCTACGACCAATGGAGGGGGGAGGCTTCCGTGCGACGAAGGAGACTATGGCGGCGGTGGCCGCCATCGAGGACAAGGTCTCACGTCACTTACCACAGCGGCTCTTTGGCCGCGAAGCGCCCGAAGTGAGTTGCTCGGATGTGCTGCCTTTTGCCGAATATCTCCGCGTCGACGAGACCACTCAGGAGGAGCGCGACGGCTTTCGCTTGCTCTTCCGAGACGGTGCGGACCGACAAGACGCGCCGCGTGACCTGAGGCGGCGAAAGGCGACCATCAATTTGATTCGCGCACATTTGCTGGGAGCTGGCCGCCCGCTTGCTGTCCACGAAATCCGGCGCGTTTTGGCAAAGGCCGCACTCCCGGCGGGGTATGCAGACGACGACCCGGAAACCGCTGTGTCCGTCGCACTGCTGTCCATCCTCCAAGCGCGGCAACTCCAGCGCCTCGCGACAGAGGCAATGCTGTTTTGGACCGAAGCAAGCCTCGGAAGGGACCGCATGCACGCGCAGACAAGCGATCAACTTGCATTGAAGGCCGACGCAGCGGCTCGGCACGACGACCCACTCGCACTCGCCGCCACAACCGTCGGAGGGTACTTGGACTTCGTGGAGCACCTCGGCATGGCCGTGGGATGGCCAGCAGCTGCCGCCGAGCCGGGTACGGACGTCGTTGCCTTGGTGGAGAAGCTTATCCGCGCCCAGCGAAAGGGTGATGGTGCCGTGCTGCCGGGCCTTTGCCTCAAGTCGTTCGCTGTCGTCCGAGCAATCTCCAGGGGACTACGGCGGCAAGGGGTGCCAAGGGCGGCCGGGAACCCATTGGACGGAAGACCGGACCGGCTGCCGTTCGGGAGTCTCGAGCGGCAGCTCGACGGACTTAGTGACCGCCCCCTCGTGGAACTTTGGCGACAGGTGATCGAGAACTGGGTGATTGGCCAGCATGTCCATTGGTCAGCTGTGCGAGGCGGTGACGGCAAGAAGCGGTTGCGCATTGCCCTTGATGACGGAGGCTGGATCCGTGTTCGCAAGAGCGCGAGCGGTTGGTTCCGCCCGACGGAAGACCGCCTTCTAACCATGCTGTCTCTCGGCTCGGAGTGCGGCCTGTTCATGAGGGAGGGGATGCCGCCTTGTTTCTCGGCTACAACCGACCCCGTTTCAGCGACGAACCAGACTATAAGTTCGCCCGAACCAGAGGGTCGCTAGGCGGTGTCGTCCTGACAGGACGCGCCCTCGCTCGGTGCCCCCGGGACGTCCGAGGTGGTCCCCGAGAGTCAGACAGATCCCCTGCTCTTCCCCCGTGGCCATCGGTGGGGACCTTGGGCGAACGTGGGGGAACAAGCCGCCGGAGTGGCGTTTAGGCGATGCGAAAGCCGTAGATCGAGATTAGAAATGGGGCATTTCGGGCGATCGTTCCATTGCGTTCCCGGAACTCTTAATTGTGAATAAGCATGGAAAAAGGACCCCCTTGGAGGGGTGATCGGCGTCCAAAAGGGACTCCTCTGACTATGGGGTTCACGATGTCTCCCGTGCAGAGCGGGGGCCTGGATCGGGATGCTGGTAATGGAGACGGTCGCGAAGATTCGGCGGGCGTATTTTGTGCAGGGCAAGGCGATCAAGGCGAT